>Ga0247736_10000029_pt1 | contig 145819 bp, 118 predicted proteins | sample UWRJL193509B2_FD_180935 | JGI IMG/M metagenome (GOLD analysis project Ga0247736, IMG submission 180935) | Plant litter microbial communities from Arlington Agricultural Research Station in Wisconsin, United States - UWRJ-L193-509B-2 | ecosystem: Environmental > Terrestrial > Plant litter >...
GATTGGTTACCTGCTTGGTGATTTTAAGTTGTCTCATTGTATTGTCTCCTTATTTTTAAAGTGTACAATTAGTTATACGTAATAAGTTACGAAAAAGTTACAACTATTTTGAAAAAAAAAAAAAATCCCGTTCCAATAGCGTAGAAACGGGATTTTTGTTTAATATTTTTTAGTTTTTAATTTGAAACGGAATCTTTTACTTCAATAATTTCTTTTAAAGAAACCGGCGATCCGTTTTTTGCGAAACCTTCAAGTCTTACTTCAAAAGTTCCCGAAAGATCTGATGTGTAAAATGAATTGTTATTCTTGTTGTTTAATGCTACTTCAGGATTCCAGAACAATTGATTTCTAAAATCAGGAATTCTGGCATTGTCACTTGAATTTGTGTATTCAATTTTGTTGTATAATTTTTTTGGCTGCGGCCTTAGCACAACAGGTCTTTCTATATAATTTGCTTTTTGTGTACTTTTAAAATCTTTATCAAAAGTGGTAAAATTAATCAGACCATTAAAAGACTTTGAACCCACATAATATCTTCCAACGATAAGATCAATTTTATAAACGTTTTTCATATTGTAATTCATCAAATCATTTTGATTTTCTAAATACAATCCATCAACCAAAACTAAAGCAGGATCAGGCAATTGTGGAAAAACACTTGGATCAGTTACGTGCAAATAAGTTTTATCTCCTATTTGTTTGTGATAAACCTCAGTTACAACCTCAGTCATTGTTTCTTTTAATGTTTTAAATCTGGTGTAATCGTCCAGCACATATTCTTTGGCAAGAGGATAATAAAAAGTTTCAAGAGTTGGCGTTTTCTCGATATTATCTACTTTTTTATGGTAATATGCATTTTCAACCTGACTGGAAACAGATCTGTCCAAAAGACTTTCTTTAATTACATAAGATAAAGTAGCATTTTGCTCATACGATAACTTTGAGTATTCTATTTCTGGCGCATTGTTTACTGTCAGATTATAATTAATCGCTTTTTCATCAATAATCTGAACTGTAATTTCTGATGTATAATATGTTTTATTAATGTTGAAAATAAAATTTCCTTCAGCATCTGTTTTGACCACTTTAAAGGCGAATGATTTTCCGGGAATAGACAAACCAACACTTATATCGGCAACTTTATCCGTATTATTCTGGGCAGTAATTTTTCCGGAAATGGTTTCACCTCTAAGTTCCGGCAGAACTATTTTTTGACTTTTATTTTGTAAATCAAGCAATACCGGATAAGATGATTTATTTGCAAAATCAGCAGCAGAGATTTGACTTTTGCTAGGGATATTGTCTAATTTTCTAACGGATAGAGAATAATTTCCGTCTGCAAAAACGGTATTTGAAGACTCAATTTTTAAATCGACCAATTCACGGTTTGAGAATGTTTTTTTATTCAAATTAAGCTTAACATTTTCGTTTTTAGCAACAGTTTCAGTTGAAGAATTAGTTGCAGAAGTTGTGGTATTCGAAACTAAAGCATTTTCTGTAGTACTTTTTTCTGTTGTTTTATACGGATTAACAATATTAATATCCAGTTGAAACAACTCAGAAACCGGTTTGTTTAACATCCAGTTGGTATAACCAATAAGTTTGTAATTTCCTGTTTTTAAAGTTGTAGCAATAAAATAATCGCCTTGTCCAACTGAATTTTCCAGAGAAACTTTAGTTTTAAAAACCGATTTTTTATTATTGTCTACAAGTTCAACATACGCCACTTTACTAATATTGCTTGGCGTTTTATCTGTCGATTTTAAACAATAAAGTTTAAACAATAAAGTTTCACCCGAAACAAATGTTGTAGAATTTGTATGGATAAAAACAGTCTCATCTAAAGAGATGGTTTGTTGTGCGCTGCTGAATTGTGTACTTATTAGTACAAACAATACGATAAGGTGTTTTACTCTGTCCAAAATGGTGGTATTATGTTAGATGAAAATGATGTGCAATCTCCGCATTCTACGTCGACTAAATTATAGTCTATAGTACTATTACTAATGTATGTCATTAAATTGCGGTTTATATTATAAATCATGGTGTCTCCGGAGCAGTCTTCTCCTCCAAAACAAAGTCGAAAAGCAATATCCTCGCAGGTATTGAAATACGGTGGTGATACGTTTGGGAAAAAATCAGTATAATTAAAAAAGATTCTGGTTTCTGAATACGAAGCAACATCAAAAAAACCAATGACTTTCGTATTAGAATCACTGATACATTTTATATTTCCTGAAATTAAGCCAGGTTGTTTTGGTGATAAAATACCACCTGATCCTGAGATGTCTTTTAATATTCTGTGAAAAGTATAAGCTTCTAAATTTTCGATATATTGTTTTACTAAAATGCTGTATCTGTGACCAATAATATAATCACTTTCTTCTATAAACCGAATAGGCAGGTTTACCCGATCTTCTGTTTTATTATTAGTATTATCTAAAATAATGTCGGTTGATTTTTTTGTAGAATAGCAAATTCTGGTATTTGGATCATTATTAATAAGTGCTACTGTCTGGTCGCCAGTTGTAATGATTTTTAAGGAATTCCACCTTGGAGCCACTATTTTATAGGTTTCTTCATATTCATATCGATAGTATTTTGAAGTTCTGGTTTCATCGAAATTAGTTACATTAATCTGAATTCCGGTTTGGTTGTCTTTATTTGTTACTAAAGATGGCACGACACTTTCAATAGGGTTTACAGTTGTTAAAACTTGTGGTGACGATTGGTAAATCTTTCCGTCTTTTGTAGTAATTTCCAGTGTATATTGTCTGGTTGGAACAGCTTCAAATGCAGTTTGAGATTTATAAGTTCCTGCATTTTCTGTAAATAAATATTCATTGTTTTGGTCGTCTTTAACGATAACTTTTGCACCCGTTTCTGTCTCAACTCCTTCGTCTTCAAAACGGGAAGTTTTAGTGATTTTTATTTCCTGATTTTTAAGTTCGTTTGTTAAAGTACCTTCAACAACAATTATTTCTTCATACGTATTGGTTAATAGTGGAAAAGTTTCTGTACATCCTGTAATAAGGATGGCAAGAAAACTGAAAAGTATTATATTTTTTATTTTATTAATTTTCATTACTTAAAAGGTGATGCTTTTTTATTTATTAAAATTGAAAAAAAATCTTTATTCATTCAAAATTACAGACAGTTTTTTTAATCTGTCCAGAAAGTTGGTTTTATACTCGACGCAATAGTCGTACAATCTCCGCAGGGTGCATACACCCAATAACTAAACGAATCTGCACTATCAAAGCCTGAAAAATAAGTTACGATATTAAATGCTAAATCTTGTCTGTACTTATTTTTATGTGTATGCGTACATGGCACAGGAGTAGTTCCTGCTTCAGGATCGCCATAACAAAATTGTAAACAATCAACAGCGTATGGCGGTGGATTTTTACCGGGGAATAAATCACTATAATTAAAATAGATTCTTTCAGTTGATACAGAAGCAACATCAAAATATCCTGCTACTTTATTATTAGAATTGACAGATTTTAAATTTCCCAACAAAAATCCTGGCTGAACCGGAGATAAAATACTTCCGGACCCTGATATTTTTTTTAAAGTAGCATAATAATTATATGCTGCCAGACTTTCTACATATTGTTTTACTAATATACTATATCTGGTAGTGATAATATAATCCTGATCACTAATGAAGCGCGCCATAAAATCGACGCGATCTTCACTTAAATTATTGGTGTTTGCCAAAAGTAAATCTGTACTCTTTTTATTTCCATAACAGACTTGTGTGCTTTGTGAATTTGCTACAAGCTGTAAATTTGAGTTTTCATCTAGTATTCCTTTTAATGGAATCCATTTTGGAGCAACAACCTTATAGGTTTCCTCGTACTCATATCTGTAATACTTTGATTTTTTTTCAGGATCAAAACTATTAATTCGAATACTAACGCCGTTTACAGTATCTTTTTCTTCAACTGCCGCTACCACATTCTGCATTGGATTAATGGCGGTTAAAGTTTCTACTGAAGACTCAAACAATCTTCCATCTTTTGTGTTAATATGCAGTTGGTATTTTCGCTCTGGCTGAACCTGAAATTCCGCTTCAGAAATATATGTTCCGGAATCTTCTTTAAAATCATATTGATTTCCTGCATCATCTGTTATAAAAACTTTGGCACCGGTTTCAGGCAAATAATTTTCATCTTCAAATTTGGCTGTTTTAGTGATTTTTATTTCCTGATTTTTAAGTTCGTTTGTTATTGTTGCTTCTACAACTATTATTTCTTCAAAAGTATTGGTCAATAAAGGGTACGTCTCTGTACATCCTGTAATCAGGATGCTAAGAAAACTAAAGAGAATTATATTTTTTATTTTGTAAATTTTCATTTGTAAATGCTACATTTTGATTTAGAGCTATTTAGTCGAAATTTAAAAGGCTAATCTGTCCAGAAAGTTGGTTTTATATTTGATGCAACAGTGGTACAATCTCCGCAAGGGGCATTAACCCAAAAAATAAAACTACCCTCGTATCCTGAATAATAATTTATCAATCGCTGTCCCAAGTCATCTGAATAGGGCAGTGAGTGTGTACATGGTTCAGGAACACTTCCCTCTCCGCCATAACAATATTCTTTACAATCGACAACATACGGCGGTGGAAATGCGCCGGGAAATAAGTCATTATAATTAAAATATATTCTTTCTGTTGATACAGAAGCTACATCAAAATATCCCGCTATTTTATCATTAGAATTTACCGCTTTTATATTTCCAGACAAAAATCCCGGTTGAACAGGAGATAAAATGCCTCCGGATCCTGATATTTTTTTTAAAGTGGCATAGTAATTAAATGCTGCTAAACTTTCAATATATTGTTTTACCAATATGCTGTATCTTGTTGTGATAATATAATCCTGATCACTGATAAAGCGCGCCATAAAATCTACTCGATCTTCACTTAGATTATTTGTGTTTACTAACAATAATTCTGTGTTTTTTTTATTACCATAACAAACCTGAGTGGTTTGGGAATTTGGAACAAGCAGTAACTGCCCATTCTCATTTAGCGTTGCTTTTATAGAACTCCATTTAGGAGCAACTACTTTATAGGTTTCCTCATATTCATATCTGTAATAATTCGCCTTGTGTGCAGGATCAAAACTTTTAATTCGAATGCCTACACCGTTTACATTGTCTTTTTTTTCAACTGCGGCTACCACATTTTGCATTGGGTTAATCACGCTTAAAGTTTCAGCAGATGATTCAAACGATTTTCCATCTTTGGTATTAATATGTAGTTGATATTTTGTTCCTGGCTGAGCCTGAAATTCTACTTCAGAAATATATCTTTCACCATCTTCTTTAAAATCATATTGATTTCCCTGATCATCAGTTACAAATACTTTGGCGCCGCTTTCTGGTAAATAATTTTCATCTTCAAACTTCGCCGTTTTAGTAATTTTTATTTCCTGATTTTTAAGTTCATTTGTTATAGTAGACTCTACAACTATTACTTCTTCAAAAGTATTGGTTAGTAAAGGATATGTTTCTGTACAGCTATTCAATAAAAGAGCCAACAGAAAAAAAACGATAACATTGTTTAGCTTATAATTAATCATTTAAAATTTAAAATTATAAGTTATACTTGGTACAGGTATTGAGAAAATAGATGTTTTATAACCTTTTACTTTACCGCTTTGATCCGTGACAAAATAAATCGAGTACGGATTGTTTCTTCCTAATACATTATATACCGAGATATTCCAGAAGCTATGAGCCAGTTTTTTTATTTTATGGTTTCCTTCAATGTTAATTCCTATATCTAAACGAATATAATCCGGTATTCTATAAGCGTTTCTATCGCTATACAAAGTATATTGTGCATTTCCATATTGATAAGTTCCAATAGGATAGGTGATTGGTCTTCCGGTTTGATATAAAAAGTTAGTTGATAAACTATAACGTCTTGTAAATTTATAATTTAAAATGGCACTTAAATCATGAGGTTTGTCAAAATTTGCTGGAAAATAATCCCCATTATTTACTTTTTCTGAACTAAACTGACTATCAAGCTTAATAAAAGTACGAGAATACGTGTATCCAATCCATCCGTTTAATCTTCCTGTTGTTTTCTTAAGTAAAAGTTCTACCCCGTAAGCTTTTCCTTCCCCTTGCAATAATTCTGTTTCAACATTTTCGTTTAATACAATTTGTGCACCTACTTTGTAATCAAGAATGTTTTTAGATTTTTTGTAATACCCTTCAAGACTAATTTCATATTCTTCATCCTTTAAATTTTTAAATAAACCTAAAGAGATTTGCTGTGCAGTTTGAGGCGCAACATTTGAGTCAGATAATTTCCAGGTATCTGTAGGTGATTGCGTTACATTACTTGATAAAAGGTGAATGTATTGTCTCGTCATGTCGTAACCCGCTTTTACCGAAAAATCTTCGGTAATAAAATAACGTGCTGCTAAACGTGGTTCAAAACCGCCATAAGTCTTTATTACTTCATTTTTTTTGTAATGCGTGGTTCCGGTAACGGTTTCATTACTTAATGGCAAGCCTGCCTGATAAGAATTTACATTGGCTTCTCCCAAAGCGGCATAGTAAGAATATCTTAACCCTAAATCAAGCAATAGTTTATCACTTAATTTATAACTGTCTGCTAAATAAATAGCCGATTCCAATGCTCTTTCTTTTTCAATATCTGTTGAAATTAAAAGCGATTCAGGATTTTTAGGATGCTGATATCCTGGTGAAATGTTATACAGTTTACTGGCAATACCATAAGATAAACTATGTTTTGGAGTTAACTGATAATTGAATTTTAACTGTAATTGTGACTCATTTACTTTGTATCCAAAATCAAACGCATTAAGATCATCTGAATCATAATCAATATTAAACTTATATTCACTATTTGTAAAAATTAAAGCAGCTTTACTTTTTTTGTTGAAAGTGTGATCCCATTTTAAAGAAGCAAGTCTATTGCTGTATTTATAAATTGAATCTGAACTTAAACTAAAACGGTCATGGCTATAATAAGCTGTTGCTTCAATATTATTATTGCTGTTAATGGCATTATTGTATTTCAGGATTCCGTCATAAAATCCGGCCTGACTGTTTTTTAGATTTTCATCATCCAAAGATTTTAAAATCCAGTCAGAATAAGTGGCGCGTCCTCCAAAAATAATGCTTGATTTGTTTTTTTCAATTGGTAAACTAAGCGTTAGATTAGATGTAATTGGTCCAATTGCGCCTTCACCCGAAAATTTCTCAGGATTTCCGTTTTTTGTGCTAATGTCAAATACAGATGACAATCTTCCTCCAAAATCTGCCGGAATACTTCCTTTATAAATATCAGCTTTTTTAGCCGTATAAGGATTTATCGCCGAGAAAAAACCTAAAAAGTGCTGTGGATTGTAAAGTACAGCATTGTCTAAAAGAATCAGGTTTTGATCGTCTTTTCCACCTCTGACATTAAATCCTGCAGATCCTTCTCCCGTAGTTTTAATACCCGGAAAAGTAGTCGCAACTTTTAAGATATCTCTTTCTCCAAGAATTAACGGAACATTTTTTATTCCCTCAATATCAATCGAAACTAAACCGGAAACGGCTGTTTCGGTTTGTTTTTTCCCTTTTTTATTAATTACAACTTCGTCTAGCTGATTCGATTTATCATTTACATTTACATCAAAAGTTCCGTCATCATAAACCATTAAAGTTTTTGTTACGTCTTTATGGCTTAATGATTTTATTTCGATAACATTGATTCCTCGTGGAAGCTGTAAAGTATAATTTCCGTCGGGATCACTGGAAGTGCTGATGTTTTTATTTTTTACCTTAATGAAAATATTAGCTTCAGGTTTACCCGTTTCAGCATTTTTTATTGAACCGGATACTGTGTAATTTTTCTTGGTTACATCTTTGTTTTCTTTTCCGATAAAAACAATAGAAGCTTTTTTAGTAACGCTATAGCTGTTTAACGAATCATATTGCTGATAAAAAACAGGATTGTCTGTCCCATTGTTTCCGTTATTTTGACTTTCTATTGGCGCATCCGTAAAGTAATTAGCCGGCAAATCATCGTGAATGGTGCTGTTTAAAGTTAAAATCACTTTGTTTTTCAAAATGATAAAATTTAAATCAGTTTTGCTTAAAATTTTATCCAGCAACTCATCGATTTTAACATCGGTATACGTTTCGTTTATTAAATTTTTGTTTGAGCCAACCCATGTAGGATCAAAATAAAATTTATAAGATGTTTTTGCTTCAATTGCTTTTAACGCACTTTCTAAAGTATCATCCTTAAATGTAATCGATATTTTATCATTAGAATTTTGAGCAACAGATAATTGAAATGAGAATAAAATAATAAAGGCGAGTATAATTTTTTTCATTTGTCTTATTTGGTTTGAATGGAAAGAGAGTTGTTAATGTATTTCATCAAATTTCTCATAAATTGATTCAAGTCAGATTTTCGAAGTTCTCTATTCATTAAATAAAACCCATTGATTTGTTTTTTTTGGTCAGGAAAGAGTTTGATGATGTCGTTTTTGCTTTTTATAGAATAAATTTTACCATTTAAATCAAGAAAAAAGGAAGTGTTTTCTTCATAAGAATAAAGTAACACGCCTTCACTAACAGACTTTAGCTGGTTTTTGTGGTGTTTAATGTAAAATATAAAATCCGGAGAGATTTTATTTTCCTCGTAATAACCGGGCGTAAATTCTGTAACCAAAGGGTCTTTTTTATCAATATTTACAAAGTTTTTATCTTTAATTGAGAAAGACTGAACTTTAGTAGTTATAACATTCACTCCAATATTTTCTGATTCACCGTAAGGATTTAGAACCAAAATATCTCGGTAGATGTCGTATTTAAGTTTTACATTATAATACGTTTGACCTTCATAATTCAGAGTTCCTGATTCGTATTGATTCAGATAATATAAATTAGTTTCTCCGTTTGTTCTGAAAGGATTTGTGTGAGGAATACCATTAATTATATCCAGATTTTCTTTGCCTACAGTTTTATCAAACCAATTGTAAATAGCGGCATCATTGCTGGTTTGACTGTGAATATTGAGAATGTTTAAGAATAATCCAAATAAAATAAGGAATGCAGATTTTTTTTGATAATTTTTCAAAGGATTGTATGATTTTAATAGTTTGTTTTGGCGATTTCAAAAGTATCAAAAAAATGTTACAAATTTCACTGATAAGTGTTAAAATGTCATTTATTTTCTATCATTTTACAGGAAAAACCTTAATTCAATAAATGAATTAAGGTTTTTTATAGGTTAATTACGGTTTCTGTATTTGGTTTTAAAAGAATAAATATACTTGCGAATTGATCTTTTCTAATTAAATCTATTGTTTTAATAGCCCGGTTAAAAAATAGATTTTTTTCTTTTAGGCCAGATTGTCCAGTGATTTTGAGCTTATGATTTGCTGTTTAAAGAATTGATTTTCAAGAGGCAGAAATAGTTTAATTGAAATTTATTATTGATTAAGCAGATTAAAACGAAAAACCCCAAGTCAAATGAATGAATTGGGGTTTTCTATGAATAAACCTTTAGTAAACTAAGATCTGATTACTCTTTTTTGTCCTCACGCGGAGGTCTTTGTAAAAGTGCTTTTCTTGACACTTTTTCTTTTTTGGTTTTAGGATCAACACCTAAATATTTCACTTCAAATACATCACCCATGTTTACAACATCAGTAACATTTTCAGTGCGTTCCCAAGCTAATTCAGAAACATGTAATAAAACTTCATTTCCTGGTGCAGATGTATATTCTACTACGGCTCCAAAATCTAACATTTTAATTACTTTAACTTCATAAGCTTCTCCCATTTGTGGTTTGAAAGTGATTGACTTAATTTTAGCCAATACTGCTTCAATTCCGGCAGGATCTGTACCTAAGATTTCGATAACACCTTGCTCATCAACTTCGTTGATCACGATAGTTGTTCCTGTAGCTTTTTGTAATTCCTGAATTACTTTTCCACCAGGTCCAATTAATGCTCCAATAAAGTTTCCAGGAATAGTTCTGGTAATGATTTTTGGTGCATGCGCTTTAACATCAGCTCTTGGTGCAGCGATAGTTTCAGTTAATTTACCTAAAATGTGTAAACGTCCCTCACGTGCCTGATCTAAAGCCTGCTCCATAATATCATAACGTAAACCGTCAATTTTGATATCCATTTGACAAGCAGTAATTCCGTCAGCAGTTCCGGTTACTTTAAAGTCCATATCTCCTAAGTGATCTTCATCACCTAAAATATCAGACAATACGGCAAATTTCTCACCATCAGTAATTAATCCCATAGCAATTCCAGAAACTGGTTTTACCATTTGAACTCCTGCATCCATCAAAGCCATTGTTCCGGCACAAACTGTTGCCATAGAAGAAGAACCGTTAGATTCTAAAACTTCAGAAACAATACGAATTGTATAAGGACAATCAACAGGAATCATATTTTTCAAAGCTCTTTGAGCTAAGTTACCGTGACCAACTTCTCTTCTTGAAGTTCCTCTTAGAGGTTTTGCTTCACCAGTAGAGAAAGGAGGGAAGTTATAGTGTAAATAGAATTTCTCTTCACCTTGTTCAGATGGAGAATCAATTTGGTTTGCTTCTCTTGATGTTCCTAAAGTTACAGTTGCCAAAGCCTGAGTTTCTCCACGTGTAAATAATGAAGAACCGTGAACTCTTGGTAAGTAATCAATTTCACACCAGATTGGTCTGATATCTGTAGTTTTTCTACCGTCTAAACGAACACCTAATTCTAAAACTACATTACGAACAGCTTCTTTGTTTGTTTTGTAGAAATATTTAGAAACTAAATCTCCGTCAGCAGCTAATTCTTCTTCAGTAAATAAAGCTTTTACTTCTTCTTTTACTTCGGCAAATGCAGCAGATCTTTCGTGTTTAGCCGAACCAACTTTTGCAATAGCGTAAATTTTATCGTAAGCTGCGGCTTTTACTTTTTTGTAAATTTCTTCGTTTTCTTTCTCACCTTCGTAAGTACGAATTTCTTTTTTACCAAAAGCAGCCTGCAAGCGTAATTGTGCCTGAATTTGAACTTTAATAGCTTCGTGAGCAAATTTAATTGCTTCAACCATTTCAGCTTCTGAGATTTCTTTCATCTCACCTTCAACCATAGCAACAGAATCCATAGAAGCTCCAATCATCATGTCGATGTCAGATTTTGCTAAATCTTCTCTACTTGGGTTGATTACAAATTTTCCGTCGATACGTGCAACACGCACTTCAGAAATTAAGTTGTAAAAAGGGATATCTGAAACAGCTAATGCAGCAGATGCAGCTAAACCAGCTAAAGCATCAGGCATAACTTCTTCATCATGAGACATTAATTGAATCATAACTTGTGTTTCAGCATGGTAATCGTCTGGGAAAAGCGGACGTAAAACACGGTCAACTAATCTCATTGTTAATACTTCACTATCGCTTGGACGAGCTTCTCTTTTGAAGAAACCTCCTGGAAAACGACCAGCTGCTGCAAATTTCTCGCGGTAATCTACCGTTAATGGTAAAAAGTCTACCGCCGGGTTAGCGCTACGTGCAGATACTGCTGTTGCAAGTATCATCGTGTCGCCCATTCTTACTACTACAGAACCATCAGCTTGTTTAGCTAAACGTCCTGTCTCGATTGTGATGCTTCTGCCATCACCTAAATCGATTTTTTCTACAAATAATTGTGGAATCATAAAATTTCCTTATTGGTTATACAATGGGTTTTAGTTGTGTTGTAGTTGTTGTGTGTAGTTGTTGTTAATCTAAAACCCAATGAAAAACCAAACTTTTTTTCTTATAAAATGCTTGTAATTAAATACAATCCGTAAAAACAAAAAGAGGCACTTTCGCACCTCTTTTCTATATTGATTATTTTCTGATATTCAATACTTTGATAATCTCACGATATCTGTTGATCTCTTTCTTTTTCAAGTAATCCAACAAAGCTCTTCTTTTACCTACTAATAGTACAAGTGAACGCTCAGTGTTGTAATCGTGACGATTTTTTTTCAAGTGTTCAGTTAAGTGTGAAATTCTGTAAGTGAACAATGCAATCTGACCTTCTGCGCTTCCAGTGTTTGTTGCACCACCGTGCTGTGCGAAAATCTCTTCTTTCTTTTCTTTAGTTAAATACATTCCAATATTATTTAATGATTTTTATGTATGTCAGACAACTTTTGTAAGACGGGTGCAAAATTAGGTTAAAAAATCAGAAAAATCAAAAAAAAATAAAAGAATCTAAAAATAAGGTTTGCTAAATTCTTTTTTAATGATTTGAAAGCGGTTTTTTTGAAACTTGTCTATTACTTATAGACGAATAAGAATGCTTCACATTGTTTTCATCCGTACTTGTTCCGGAGATTAAAACGCCTTTTTCATAATTTTCAATAAACGAAATTTTGCGCAGCAAATCAGTTCCTTTCCAAACTCCCTCTTTCAGTCCGTTTTTTACAGCTCCTTTTTCAGTGATAAATTCACTCATGTCTTCGTATTCTCCCTCGCCGTTGCTTACGGTTTGTTCTTTGTCTTTATTCCAAAAATTAAGAATCAGTGTTTGGGATGTTTTGGTTTTTGAATTCCAAAAGTTCTCTTTTTCTGATTTTATATTTTTGTTATCGTACCAGTTGAATTCTTTTCCAACCTTATGATCGTCAGAATAATTTATGACCCATTCTTTAGATCCGTTATTGTAATAATAAACAAATTCACCATCTTTTTTTAGAATATCTCTGTCCAGAGTCGCTCCTGTCATTTTCTTTCTTCCGTTTTTGTAAAAATCAGTTACAACATAACGAACACTTTTTTGAGAATAATTGGTAATTACTCTTGTATAGACATATTTATCCGGAGTTGTTTCACGATTTAAGGAGTCCAGAAAAATTTTCTTCGAGACCATATTAATTTGTGCATATAAACCACCCGAAACAATAAAATGTAATAAGAGGAATACGATTTTTTTCATTCTATCTTTTGATAGTTAAGATAGCCTTTTTAGAACAATTTTGCAACCTCTTGATTTACAAATTCTAAAAATCTTTCGTCAGCTTCTGTAAACGGATCAATCACGTGGCTGTCAATATCAATTTGTCCGATGTTTACACCATCAACAAATAAAGGAACAACGATTTCAGACTTTACAGTAAAACTGCAAGCAATATAATTGTCCTGAGCCGCAACGTCCGGCACTACAAAATTGGCATTGCTTTCTGCAACTTGTCCGCAAATTCCTTTTCCAAACGGAATCACAGTATGATCTGTTTCGGCACCAACATAAGGGCCTAAATGAAGGGTTTTGTTTTCGTGATTGGCAAAATAAAAACCTACCCAGTTATAATATTCTACATTAGCGTTTAATAATTGGCAGATTGCCAAAAGTTTTTCGTCTCTAACAGTATTTGTGTCAGCTACAATAGCGCTTATTTTTGGTTGTAATTCCTGAAATGTCATGATATAAAAATTTTATACAAAAGTATTTAAAGCTAAACTCAAAAAATACATAAATTTGAAAAAAAAATCCTTTGAGAAAATATTTAGTACAATTCAAGCCGTTTCTGATTTTTATTAGCACTTTTTTTGCTGCTTATATCTTGCTCACAGTGATTTATAAGTTCTATTTGAATAGTTTTGAAGCTACTGAAGTCGACGGAATAACAAATGTTGTGGGTTATAATGTCGATCAGCTAATGCGTTTGTTTAATTCTGATATTAGTATTTTCAAAAGTGCTTTCGATCCTTATTTAGAGGTTTGGTACAATCAAAAATATACATTGCGCATTGTAGAAGGCTGTAATGCAGTGAGTGTTTTTATATTATTTGTGTCTTTTGTAATTGCATTTTCAGGAAAATTTAAAACTACCTTGTTGTTTATATTGCTCGGCGTTTTTATTATTTACCTTTTTAATGTAATTCGGATTGCGTTATTAACTATTCTGTTATTTCATTTTCCGGAACAGGAGCATATTTTACACGGCGTTCTCTTCCCACTAATTATCTACGGAATGGTTTTTATTTTGTGGGTCATTTGGGTGAATAAATTTTCAAAATATGCTAAATAAAATACTCGAACATAAACTGAAAATTATAATAACAATCATAATTGTAATCAGTTTCGGAATAATAAGAGCTTTTGAAAACCAATTGTTTTATGATCCCTTCCTGGTTTATTTTGAATCTGATTTTAAAAGCAAGCCTTTTCCCGAAGTTGATCTTTTAAAGCTTTTTTGCGGATTATTATTTCGTTATTTTTTAAATACAATCTTATCCTTACTATTAATTTATTCTTTGTTTAAGGATTTGGAAATGATGAAGTTCAGCGCGTTTTTATATGCATTTTTTTTAGTTTTACTTTTCGGATTATTTTTTATAATTCTGAAATTTTATCCTGAAGGAAGCTGGATTCTTTTTTATGTAAGACGATTTATTATCCAGCCAATTTTTGTACTATTATTCATTCCGGCCTTTTATTACCAGCAGCAAAATCTCAAAAAATAACATTTTCTTAGTTCGTTTTCAAGGATTTTTAAATAGTTTTGCAGTATGAATTTAAAAAAGTGCACAGGATTATTTTTAGCTTTTCTATTGTTGGTTTCCAACATTGGATTTGCTTTTGATGTGCATTATTGCGGAGGAAAAATTGCTTCTGTTTCATTAAATACTTCAGTTTCTGCATCTCCTGAAAAAAAATGTTGTGGAGCATCTGAAAAAAAATCTTCCTGCTGTAAAGACAAAGTCGTTCATTTTGAAAAAAAATCTGATAATGCGACTATTAAGTTTTTCTTTTTTCAATTCGCTTTTCCTGCAGTAATCCAGGATTTTAAACCAATTGCTTTTTTATCAGTTCCAAATTTCAAAAGCAGTCAAATCATTTCGTATTATTCTTATGCGAATGCGCCCCCTTTATATAAATTATATAGACAATATATTTTTTACGCCTGATTTTAATTTTTAGAATCAAACCCTTTATTGTGGTTTGTACTATGCTGTTTTTATTTTTCTGATTTATACAGAATTTAAAAACAGAGTTTTCTAAATAATTAAAATCATTTTTTATGCAAAAAAATATCATGCTTTTTGTGATGGTTTTGCTTTCTGTATCTGTGTTTTCGCAAGAAGATTTACAAGAAGTAAAAATTACAAAAAAGCAAAAAGGAATAAAAAAATCATTTACACTTACCGCAAATACAACAACGATAACCAGTAAAGAATTGCTGAAAGCAGCGTGTTGTAATCTGGCTGAAAGTTTCGAAACAAATCCATCAATAGACGTCAATTTTTCGGATGCTTTAACCGGAACCAAACAAATCAAAATGTTGGGCTTAACAAGTCCGTATTTAATGATTACCGAAGAAAATATCCCTTCGGTTCGTGGCGCTTCTCAGGCTTACGGATTATCATTTACGCCCGGAACATGGATAGAAAGTGTTCAGATTACAAAAGGCGCCGGAAGTGTGATCAACGGGTACGAAAGTATTTCGGGACAAATAAATACAGAACTTTTAAAACCATTAAGCGATATTCCGTTTTTTCTAAACGCTTATGGTTCGACTGATTCGCGTTTTGAATTAAACACCCATTTCAATAAAAAATTATCTGACAAATGGGCGACAAGTCTGTTTGTACACGGCAATACCCGAGTAGCAAAAAACGATATGAACGATGACGGTTTTTTGGATAATCCGCTAGGAAAACAAATCAATGTTTTAAACCGATATCAATATTATGATCCGGAAAGCGGTTTGGTAAGTTTTATCAATTTCAGATATATGAATGATAAAAAACAAACCGGAGAAGTTAATTTTGATAAAGACAGAGATCGCGGAACAACAAATTATTGGGGATCAGAAATTAATACAGAACGTTTTGATGTTTCTACCAAAATTGGTTACGTTTTTCCGGATATGCCTTATCAGAGTATTGGTTTTCAAAATGCTTTTAACAGCCACAATCAGAACTCTTATTTTGGTTTGAATCTTTATGATATAAAGCAAAACAGCTATTATTCAAATTTAATTTTCAATTCGATTATAAATAATACAAAACACAAATTCACGACGGGTTTAAATTTTACCTACGACCAATATCAGGAATTTGTGAATGTAAATGATTATAGCAGAATTGATAATTCTGTTGGAGCATTTTTTGAATATACATATGACAATACCGACAATTTCAGTTTGATTTTAGGCGGAAGAGTGGACAATCATAATCGACTTGGTTTTTTTGTAACGCCACGTTTACACATGCGTTACAATCCGTGGAAAGATGCAGTAATTCGTTTTTCGGCAGGAAGAGGAAAGCGTTCGGCTAATATTTTTGCAGAAAACCAACAGCTGTTCGCAAGCTTAAGAACGTTTTCAATTTTGGACACAAACGGAAAAGTGTATGGTTTAAATCCGGAAATTGCATGGAATTACGGAATTAGCTTCTCTCAGAAATTTAAACTTTTCAATAAAAATGCTGATGCTGGTTTCGACTTCTACAGAACCGATTTTCAAAATCAGGCCGTTGTCGATTTGATGCAAAGTCCGCAGCAAGTTTTGTTTTATAATTTAAAAGGAAATTCATTTGCTAACAGTTTGCAGGTTGAGTTTAATTACGAGTTGGCGCATAATCTGAATTTAAGAACAGCTTACAAATATTACGATATTCAAACCGATTATTTACGAGGAACTTTTCAACGTCCGTTGCAGGCAAAGCATCGTTTTCTGGGCAATCTTGAATACGAAACAAACCTGAATGACGATAAACAATGGAAATTCGATTATACTTTTAACTGGTCAGGAAAACAACAATTACCTTATACAGCGACAAGCCCAACTGCAGATCAGTTTCCTGATTTTTCGCCTTCATATGCTGTTATGAATGTTCAGGTAACAAGAGTTTTTTCACCAGTTTTTGAAATGTACATTGGTGGAGAAAATATTGGAAATTACAAGCAGGAAAAAGCAATTTTAGGCGCCGACGATCCATTTGGACCAAATTTTGATGCTTCAATAGCATATGCTCCAATTTATGGGCAGATGTATTACGCAGGATTACGATTTAAAATAAAATAATAAATTTGACACTTTAATAAATAGCAAAATGAAACATTTAATCTTAATTGCACTAATCACTTTTTTAGGATTTTCGGCGCAGGCCCAAACTAAAAAAAACAAGAACTTTAAATACACAACAGAAGTAAACGGAAATTGTGAGCAATGCAAAAAACGAATTGAAAAAGCAGCTTTTAGTGTTCCGGGAGTAAAAACCGCAAATTGGGATATTACTTCACATCAATTAACGGTAATATTAAACGAAGAGAAATCGTCTCCGGAGGATTTAAATAAAGCTGTTGCCAAAGTTGGTCATGATACAAAAGAAGTAAAAGCAACTCAGGCAGATTACGATAATCTGCACAGTTGTTGTAAGTATGAGCGACAATAATTAGTAAAGCCCGGGTTTATTCACGGGCTTTTTTTAATAGTTAATTTATCTTTAAAATACCGTATTTTATTGCGGTTAAAGTAAATTATTGTTACTTTCACCAACTATAAATGTAACCAAACCATTTTATGAATAATTTTGATTGGACCCAATTAATTAATCCTGAATTTTATATTACTTTAAGTATCGGAGGTTTTCAAATTGGTTTGTATATTGTTTTGTTTATAGTCTTTGCTGAAACAGGACTTTTTGCAGGTTTTTTTCTTCCCGGGGATAGTTTGCTTTTTCTGGCGGGTATTTACAGTCGTGATCTAATTCAAAATGTGGTTTATATTCCAAGTGATTTTATAAACGTTTTTATACTGTCGCTTTTGGTTGCCATTATGGGAGTTTTTGGAAATATGACCGGTTATTGGTTTGGTGCAAAAAGCGGTTATTATTTGTTTAAAAAAGAAGACACTTTCTGGTTTAAAAAGAAATACTTATTGCAATCAAAAGATTTCTTTGAAAAGTACGGAGGCAAAGCTATTATTTACGCCCGTTTCCTGCCTATTTTTAGAACATTCGCCCCAATTATTGCCGGAATAGTTTCTATGGATAAAAAGAAATTTATGTTCTATAATATTCTCAGTTCATTTTTATGGTCTTTTATCCTGATTTTCTCCGGACATTATTTATACGGAGTGTTCCTGAAACAAGGAATAGATTTAAAAGAGCATATCGAATACATTATCATTATTATAGTAATTATCTCTACATTCCCGGTTCTTCTTAAATTATTAAAGAAAAGACCAATTGAAAAAATATAAATGTGATATTCAAATATAAAAAAAGTCCGAAGCATACCTTCGGACTTTTTTTGTGTTGATAAGAAAGCATAAATAAAGTTTGCAATTTAAAATCAATACAGCTTTAAGCATAAAAAAATCCAAGCTACAGGCTTGGATTTTTTTTATATAATTGGAATTTGGAATTTAAAAAGATTGATTATTTAAGAGAGATTACCATTCATTTACTTTATTAGCATCCATTTTTAGAAAGATAAACAATAAAATAGTGAATCCCCAAAGTCCGGAACCTCCATATGAAAAGAACGGCAACGGAACCCCGATAGTAGGGAAAATACCAACAACCATCGCGATATTTACAAAAAAGTGAATGAACAAAATTCCGGCTACGCAATAGCCATATACCCGGCTAAATTTGGTCTTTTGCCTTTCCGCTAAATATATCACCCTTAAAAGTAATCCGGCAAAAAGTAATATAACAACCAGCGAACCTGCGAAACCCCATTCTTCTCCAACAGTTGTAAAAATATAATCGGTATGTTGTTCAGGAACGAAACCTCCTTTAGTCTGGGTTCCTTCTAAAAAGCCTTTTCCGATCCATCCGCCGGATCCAATGGCGATTTCAGATTGATTGGTGTTGTATCCAATACCTTTCATATCCACTGTTTTTCCCAGCAAGATATTAAAACGGTCTCTGTGGTGTTGTTTAAAAACGTTATCAAAAACGTAATCAACAGAAAATACAAAGCCCGAAATCAAAACCAGAAGAATACTGCTTAAAAGTAAATTTCGATCGACAACCCGGCCTTTAAAATGTATAATTGTTAACACTCCAAGAGCAATTAATATAACGACATAAGGTTCTAAAACAAGCGTTAATACAAAAAGTAATATGGTTATAAAGCCTGTCCAGACATACCAGGATGGTAATCCTTCTCTAAACAAAACAATAATGAAAATACTGTAAATTAAAGCACTTCCGGGATCGGGTTGAGGCAAAATTAAAAGAACAGGTAAAAATACAATAGCCAATGCCTGAATTTGTCTGTTTGTTTCTTTTAAATTGATTTGACTGTCACTAAGGTATTTGGCTAATGCCAATGATGTAGCGGCTTTTGCAAATTCAGAAGGCTGTATTGTAAAACTTCCAATCGCGTACCAGCATCTTTGTCCTGCAATTGTTTTTCCAAAAAGAAATAAACCTGCCAATGACAATAAAGAAACACCAAATATGATACTGGCATATTTTTCATAGAACTTACCATCTACAAAAAGAACAACAAATATTAGCGGAATTGTACAAGCAATAAATATTAACTGCTTTTCATAAGTACCATCTGTAGACAATAGGGAAGATGAATATATATTCAGCCAACCCAAAGTTACTAAGGCCATGTAGATAAAGACGCTTATCCAGTCAATATTATTTTTTACACTTTGATTTCTCATTTGAAATAATCCTTATTAGTTCTCTTTAGTAGTGTCTACGGCTATTTTTTTAATTTCTGTTTTAGCAGGCGTTTTTGGTACAACAATTTTAGCTTTCATAACAGAATCTTTTGGAGTAGATTCGATTGCGCTTGCTTCGGTCATTCCTCCTAATTTAGCATATTCACTTGCTAAACTTTTATTTAATACATGAACTTCTAAATCGTTTCGTGTAATTTTCTTTCTAAGATATTTTTCTATCATCAAACTGGCAATTGGCCCTGCAACTGTCGCACCAAAACCTCCATTCTCGATCATAATCGCAATTGCAATTTTTGGATTGTCTTTTGGGGCAAAGGCTACGAAAATAGAGTGATCTTTTAGTTTTGTTCTCACGCCATTAATCTTAGCATAGTTTTCTGCCGTTCCCGTTTTTCCACAAATATCAATGCCTTCAACTCTTAGGGCATACGCTGTTCCTTTGTTGTAAACATCAAATAAACCACTGATTACAGGCGGAAAGTATTGTTTATCAATTGTAGTTTCATGCTTCGTTGTAAACTTAGCGTCTATTTTTTTTCCTTCAATTTTCTTGATGATATGAGGCGTATAATAATAACCCTGATTGGCAACTGTCGCCATCATATTAGCCAGCTGAATCGGCGTCATTAAAACCTCTCCCTGACCAATAGCGTTAGATACAATAGTGGTACTTCTCCAGCCACCGTTTGGATATATTTTTTTATAGGTTTTAGAAGTTGGAATATTTCCTTTTTTACCCGTTGGTAAATCATATCCCATAAATTGTCCTAAACCAAAACTTTTAACGTGATTGCTCCAAACATCCACTGCTTGTCCCGGATTAGAAAATTTATTGATTGTAAGCATATAAGCCTGAGCAAAATACGTATTACAAGAATTGTAAATTCCGTTATGCAATTGATGCGGGCCAAAACCGTGACACTTCATAAAACGGCCTCTACCATAACTAAATCCGTGATGGCACATAAAAGTCGTTTGCTCGTTGATAACACCTTCCTGCAATGCAACTAAACCAGTTAAGATTTTAAATGGAGATCCCGGTGGATATTCTGCTAAAAGCCCTCTGTCGTATAAAGGTTTTGCGATCGAATCATGATACAAAAGGGTATAGTTTTTAGATCTTTGTCTTCCCACTAAAATTCCCGGATCATAAGATGGAGCAGTTACCAATGCCAGAATTTCTCCGGATTTTGGTTCAATTGCAACAATTCCACCTCTTTTATTGATCATTAATTCTTCGCCATATTTTTGAAGTTCAGCATCAATAGTTAAGTTAATGTCTTCTCCGGCAACGGCAATAGTATCGTATTTTCCTTCTTTATAAGAACCAATTTCGCGGTTGTATTTGTCTTTCTGAATATATTTTACACCTTTTATTCCGCGTAAAATTTCTTCGTAGCTTTGCTCAACTCCTTGTTTTCCTATTAAATCGCCACTATTATAGTAAGGGTTTTTTTCAACTAATTTTTCGTCTACCTGGGTAATAAAACCAAAAATATTTGCACCGTAATCTACCTCGTAATCACGCAGCGATCTTTTCTGGAAATAGAAACCTTCATATTTCCTGATCTTCTCCTGAAATGCAGCAAATTCTGATTTGTTTAATTGAGCTAAAAACACAGATGGCAATCTCGGACTATAAACTCTTGCTTTTGCAATCCTTTTATAGTATTCGTCAGTTGTGATGCTTAATAAGTTACAGAATTCGGTAACATTAAGGTCTTCTTTGATTTCTCGCGGAATGACCATAATATCATAAGAAGCCTGATTGGCTACTAACAATTTCCCGTTTCTGTCGTAGATATATCCTCTTTCCGGATAATCATAGACTTTTTTAATTGCATTATTTTCTGATTTTAATTTGAATGAATCATCAATAATTTGCAAGTAAAATATTCTGATCACTAGCAAAGATGCTGCAATAATAATTAAAGAGGGCAGCAGAACTTTTCTCATCGTCTATTAGGCTTAATAAGATATATTATTATGATCGAAATAATTATGGTAAATACTGAACTGAATAAAGTTCGGAGTAAAATATCCCAAATAAATTTAAACTGGAATGCTTCAAGTATAAATAGTACAATATGATGCAATAAAACAGAGACTAAAATAAATGAAAACCGTTCTGGTGTTAAAGACTCATTTAGTTTTATGGTCTGATATTCATAACTTAAACCAAATGAAAACTTAAAAATATAAGGCCTGTAATAAGCCAGAATTAAACATGCTGTTGCATGAATTCCGCCGGAATTACAGAACATATCCATGGTAAGACCCAATAAGAAACTAGAGATTATTAAACCAGATTTGTTACTGTTTACCGGATAAAGAATGATATATAGAATATACGGAAAAGGACTTATATATCCCAGGAAATTCATATTATTAAAAATAACAACCTGAATTGCCAGCAACATAATAAACCGAAAAATATTGACTAACAATGCGCTATTCATCTTTCTCCTTTTTTTCTAAATTAATAAGTTCTTCTCGGTCTTTACTTTTAATAATATAAACATGTCCAAGATTTGTCATGTCATTAAACAGTTTAACGTTAATAACATAAAAACTTGTTTTGTCTTTAATATATATTTTGTCAACAGTTCCAATATTAATTCCTTCAGGAAAAATAACAGATTGTCCTCCGGTAACGATAGTGTCACCTTTTTTGATGGAAGCTAATCTAGGTACATCTTCTAACTGAACAAATCCTGTACTTTTACCATTCCAGGTTAAAGAACCAAAGTGATTTGATTTTTTGATTTTAGCATTGATTTGCGATTTCATATTCAAAATACTAACCACGGTAGAGTAGTTTTTTGAAGTATTATCTACAACACCAATAATTCCTAAACTATTGATCACACCCATATCCTGCTTAACTCCTTCTTTTGCTCCGGAGTTTAAGGTAATATAGTTTTCGTGTGTGCTGTATGAGTTGTGAATTACTTTTGAAACAATGATATCAGCAGGTTTTACTCCTTTTATACTATCAGCCAAAGGTATTTTTGTGGTGTCTTCTTTGTTGAATAAAAGACTTTTTAATCTTGCGTTTTCAAGTACCAGTTCGTCATTTTCGGTTCTTAAATTCAAATATTCATTTACATGATTGATTTTTTCATAAACACCTCCGCTTAAAAAATTAGCCGAACTGATTACTCTGCTTTTGTGGTAAGAATGGGATTGAATTGTGAGAGCCAACGAAATACCTAAAAGCAGCAAAAACAGCAATCGATTACTGTTTCTTATAATGAAATTAAAAATTTGCTGCATTTCTTGTTCGGTTATTTTGTTTCAGGATATGCTTTTGGGCTTCAAATTTTATTAGAGCCGAATGATTCAATTCGACTCTAATAAAGATATTTTGATTTGTTATTTTGAATCTTATTTTATTAAGATACTTTTGAATTTTGCAATGTTTTTAAGTGCCATTCCGGTTCCGCGAACAACAGCTCTTAACGGATCTTCAGCAATATAAACAGGTAAATCTGTTTTTTGCGAAATACGTTTGTCAAGACCTCTTAACATCGATCCACCACCAGCTAAATAAATACCTGTATTGTAGATATCCGCAGCTAATTCGGGAGGAGTTTGAGATAATGTTTCCATTACAGCATCTTCGATACGCTGAATAGATTTGTCTAATGCTTTTGCAATTTCACGATACGAAACGTCAACTTGTTTTGGTTTACCCGTAAGTAAATCTCTACCCTGAACTGACATATCTTCCGGCGGACCATCTAAATCTTCGATAGCAGCCCCAATTTGAATTTTTATTTTCTCTGCAGTACTTTCTCCCACAAAAAGATTGTGTTGTGTACGCATGTAATAAACGATATCATTTGTAAAAACGTCACCTGCAATTTTCACAGATTTGTCACATACAATTCCGCCTAAAGCGATAACGGCGATTTCTGTAGTACCACCTCCAATATCAACAATCATGTTTCCTTTTGGCTGCATGATATCGATACCAATACCAATTGCTGCTGCCATTGGCTCATGAATTAAGTAAACTTCTTTTCCGTTTACTCTTTCACAAGATTCTTTTACAGCACGCATCTCCACTTCAGTAATACCAGACGGAATACATACAACCATTCTTAAAGCTGGTGTAAACATTCTTTTCTTTAATGCTGGTATGCTTTTAATGAACATATTGATCATTTTTTCAGAAGCATCAAAATCGGCAATTACACCATCCTTCAAAGGCCTTATGGTCTTGATGTTTTCATGCGTTTTACCTTGCATCATGTTAGCTTCTTTACCAACAGCAATGATTTTGCCTGATATTCGATCACGTGCAACGATTGATGGACTATCAATAACAACTTTATCATTGTGAATGATTAAAGTGTTTGCGGTACCAAGGTCTATCGCAATATCCTCGGTCATGAAATCAAAAAATCCCATAAGTTTTTTAGGGGTTTAAAATGTTATAAATAATTTATCGAACAAAGTTAAACAAATTAATGTTTAAAATGACGTGTTCCTGTAAATACCATTGCAAGATTATTTTCGTTGCAATAATTTATACTTAATTCGTCTTTAATAGATCCTCCCGGCTGAATTACTGCCGTTATTCCTGCTTTTTTGGCTAATTCTACACAATCCGGAAATGGGAAAAATGCATCACTTGCCATAGAAGCGCCGGTTAAATCAAATCCAAAAGCTTTCGCTTTATCAACAGCCTGCATTAATGCATCAACTCTTGAGGTCTGACCTGTACCTGACGAAATTAATGTTCCGTTTTTTGCAAAAACAATCGTATTTGACTTGGTGTTTTTACAAATTTTTGAAGCAAATATCAAATCTTCCATTTCCTGAGCAGTAGGCTCTGTAGTAGTAACGGTTTTTAAATGCTCTTTAGTATCTGTAATATTATTTCTGTCCTGAATTAACAAACCATTAAGACAAGTTCTTACTTGTCTTGAAGGTAATTCAACTTCATTCTGAACTAATATAATTCTATTTTTCTTTTCCTGCAAAACTGCAATTGCATCATCATCATAACTTGGAGCAATTACAACTTCACAGAATAATTTGTTGATTTCCTGTGCAGTAGCTAAATCAATTTTAGTATTTGCAATCAAAACTCCGCCAAAAGCAGATGTTGGATCGCAAGCCAAAGCAGCTAAATAAGCCTCACTAATTGTTTTTCTTGATGCTAAACCACAAGCATTATTATGTTTTAAAATAGCAAACGTTGGTCCGTCAGTTTTAAACTCATTTATTAAGTTTACAGCCGCATCAACGTCTAATAAATTATTGTAAGATAACTCTTTTCCGTGAACTTTTTTAAACATTGCATCAAAATCTCCAAAAAAGAAACCTTTTTGATGTGGATTTTCACCATATCTTAAAATCTGTCCGCCTTCGATACTTTCTTTGTAAATCGTTTCGTCAGTATTAAAATAATTAAAAATCGCACCATCGTAATGAGATGAAACGTGGAATGCTTTTGTAGCAAACAATCTTCTGTTTTCAAGAGTTGTTGCTCCGTTTTGCTCTGTAATCAAATCAAGAAGCAAACTATACTCATTTACAGAAGCCACAATTACAGTGTCTTTAAAGTTTTTAGCACCGGCACGAATCAATGAAATTCCACCAATATCAATTTTTTCGATAATATCCTGTTCGCTTGCACCAGAAGCAACAGTTTTTTCAAATGGATATAAATCAACAATTACAAGATCAATCTGAGGAATATCAAATTCTTTCATTTGCTGAACATCACTTTCATTATCCTGACGATTTAAGATTCCGCCAAAAATTTTCGGGTGTAATGTTTTTACTCTTCCGCCAAGAATTTCCGGGAATGAAGTAATATCTTCAACAGGAACTACCGGAATTCCAAGGTTTTTGATAAAATCTTCAGTTCCTCCAGTCGAGTAAAGTGTTACATTTTGTTCGTGTAATTTTCTAACGATTGGCTCCAGTCCATCTTTCGAAAAAACAGATATTAATGCCGATTGTATTGTTTTAGTTGTGCTCATTGTGTAGTTATGATTTTCAGACTGCAAAAGTAGTTTTTTTAAATATTATTTTAAAGGATTTAATGTAACATTATGGTAAAAAAATCTACTGATGAGTAAGTTAACTTTTATTAGGTTTTTGATTTTAATTTATTGAATTTTACTTTATTGAAAAATACGAATTTATGCTACTTTATCTTAGGTTATTAAAAGAAAGTCTGAGTTTTGCCATTAATGCTTTACGAAATAATAAGTTACGAACTTTATTATCCTTGTTAGGTGTTACAATTGGTATATTTTCAATTATTGCCGTTCTCGCTGCCGTTGATTCTTTAGACCGAAAAATTTCTAAAGATTTGAGCAGTTTAGATAAAAATACGATTTATTTAATGAAATATTGTTTTGGACCTTCAGAAATTCCACAATGGAAAAGAGAACAATTCCCAAATGTAAAATACGACGAATACATCAGTTTAAAAAATTCACTTAATAATACAGAGCAGGTTGGGTATCAGTTATTCGTAAATCATGAAAGTTTAAAATACGATTCAAAAACCGTTGCCGATGTAAATATGGTTCCTTCTTCATTTGAAATGGTCGATATTGACGGATTAAGTTTTGACAAAGGAAGATTTTACAATGAATCAGAATCAAATTCAGGAACTCCGGTAATTGTTTTAGGATATGATATTGCAAACGGACTTTTTGGAGCAAGTGATCCTGTCGGAAAAAGCATTCGTTTATACGGACAGCGTTTTACCGTAATTGGCGTTATGAAAAAGCAGGGAGCAGGATTTTTTGGTGATAGTAATGATACTTCCGTTTATTTTCCGGCAAATTTCCTTCGCAGAATGTATGGCGACAGCGATGCAATGACACCCGTAATTGTTTTAAAACCTGTAAAAGGCATCGATATGGACGCTTATAAAGCCGAAGTAGCACAAAAACTAAGAGCCATTCGCGGAATGAAAGCAGGGGAGATGGATAATTTTTTCATTAATGTACTTTCTGGTTTTACCGATTTTATCGATGGAATTTTAGGTCAGATGAATGTTGTAGGATGGATTATCAGTGGATTTTCTCTTTTGGTTGGAGGTTTTGGAATTGCGAATATTATGTTCGTTTCGGTAAAAGAAAGAACCAATTTAATTGGAATTCAGAAATCGCTTGGCGCTAAAAACAGATTCATCTTATTTCAGTTTTTATTCGAAGCCATCATTCTTTCTGTAATTGGCGGAATAATTGGTTTATTAATGGTTTGGGGAATTGCGCTTATCCTGACAAAAGTACTGGACTTTGAATTTGTTTTAAGTTTTGGAAACGTCATTTTAGGAACTACTTTAGCCGCTCTCATCGGATTAATTTCAGGAATTTTACCCGCAATTTCAGCAGCAAATCTGGATCCGGTTGAAGCAATCCGAACAGGAATGTAATCTGTTGTTTTTTGAGTTATTGATTTTAAATTTGAAGATGGTAAATAATAAATTTTGGTTTGTGGGTAATTTAATTCAATAAATAATGAGCTTTATTCTAAAAAGTGTTGATACAGTTGAGTCTATTTCTAGAGAAGATTTTAAAAAGAATTATTTAGATAAAAGAAAGCCTCTAATTATAAAAGGATTAACAAAAGACTGGCCTGCAAGAGATAAATGGACAACCGATTATTTTAAGGAAATTGCAGGAGATATTGAGGTAAAATTAGTTGATAATTCAAAAGCAGATCCTAAAAAAGTAATTAATGCTTCGATTGCCAGTATGAAATTTGGCGAATATTTGGATTTAATTAAAAGGGAGCCCACACAGCTGCGTATTTTTTTCTTCAATCTTTTCAAGCATAAACCCGAATTAATTAATGATGTGAAAATCCCAAAAGAATTAATGGGCGGTTTTATAGAAAGTATGCCTGCTATGTTTTTTGGAGGTTCACAGGCTGTTACATTTTTACATTATGATATCGATTTGCCGCATCTTTTCCATACCCATTTTGGAGGCAGGAAACATATTATACTATTTGATAATAAATGGAAAAAACGACTTTATTGTGTTCCAAATACCACTTATGCCTTAGAAGATTATGATGTTGCTAATCCCGATTTTGAAAAGTTTCCCGCTCTAAAAGGCGTTGAAGGCTACGAGGTTTTTCTGGAACATGGCGACACTTTGTTCATGCCAACCGGAATGTGGCACTGGATGCGTTATATCGATGGTTCTTTTTCTCTGAGTCTTCGTGCCTGGGATTCTTCCATAACCCGAAAAATGGCAAGTGTTTGGAGTTTGTTTATGCACGGTGCAGTAGACAGTGCCATAAAAATAGTTTTTCGAGAACGTTATGCTGTATGGCGTGAGAAATTGGCATTTAAAATTGCGAAAAAGGAATTAAAAAATAATAGACCAAAAAAATGAGATTTGGTATAAAATAATCTTCTGATTTTATCTCTATTTGGTACTTGGGATTTTAATTTTAGTTTTATCCCATTTGATTTCACCTGAATAATAAGACACGTTGTTTTTCTTATATTTTAGAACCGTATCTTCTTCTTGAGTAGTTTTTCTTATCAAGTAAGCTCGTAATTTGTTTTTGTTTATAAAATCGAAAAAAGAAGTGTTTTTTATTGTATCATTTTGTGATGCAACAATTAAAATTTTTCTGTTTTCTTCTTTATTCAAGATGTTTTCAGATAAAAAATCTATTAAGCTAGTTTCTGGGATTTTCAGAAGGTCTTTAGGCTGTAAATTAAGGAAATGAGGAAGGGTGTCGTTTTCTCTACCTGTTCCACAGTCAATTCCTGTGTACTTTTGTTGATAGTAATATAAATCGCCTTTTTTGTCAATAACTAATTGACTTTCTCCATAGAAACCTTTAGGAGGAGGAGGTATTTTGTGTTTCTTTAGGTGACTAATATTTTTTTTATCTTCGTACGAAATAATATAAGGCTTATTTTTATTTCCAACATTCTCGTTTCTTTTGCTACAATTCAAAAGAAGAAAACAAACTATCAAACCAATAAAAATTCTGTTCATGATTAAGATTTGAATTAAAGATATAAAAAAATCCCAAGAAATATTTCTCAGGATTTAGGATCGAAATCTTTATGTTTTTAAAATCTTATTTTTCTTTTAATAATTTTTCTAAATACTCAACTTTTTCTTTTTCTGCCTGAACCAAACGTTCGAAAAGTTCCACTACTTTATCTAATGGGTTGAACGTACAATGACTTGGATTGAACATTCCATTTATTCCAGTACTTGTACTGTTGTCATAAAAATTATTGAAATAACTTATCATATTTTCTTCAGTAAAATTCTTTATAGCTTCTGCACTTACGCCAAGAGCTTTTGCAACTTCTGCAAGTTTTGCATCGTCTATAGTTTCACTATTTTCTATTGCAGATACAGTTTGTTGCGATATTCCTAAAGCTTGTGCTAATGCTTCTTGCTTCATGTCTTTCAGTTCACGAATACGGCTAATTTTTCGCCCTATATGATTTGGTTTTATTGCTGTGCTCATGTTTCAAAGATATTTATAATGTTTTAAAAAAAATCGGTTTTGGTAAAAAACAGGTCAATTTATGTTCGATACATTTTTTGATATTTTGCTTTGTATAAAACTACTATTTCCCGTTGTGTGAGCAAAAGTACAATTTTTCAGACAGGTTTTAAAAAGATGAGTTTTGAAAGTTGTGATGTTCATTTTTTGTCATTCCGAGGAACGAGGAATCTTCGTGAGTAGCTCGACAAAAACTAGCAAATTCCTTTGCGGAGTTTCTTACGAAGATTCCTCGTTCCTCGGAAAGACAAAATGATGTGTTTTAATTGCGACGAACGGATGAAAATCCATCCTTACAATATGTTTTTGTTACTTCAAAACTCTTTCTAAAATTCTGGAGGAATGATATATTTTGTAGTAACGGATTTTAATCCGTTGAGATTGAAATCGCGTGCATTGAGAAGTTCCGTAGGAACGACATGTCGGTAGAATAAAAAAATCCCATTTGCTTTTGCAAATGGGATTTTAGATGTTAAGAAGTTCGAAAACTATCTAATATTGTTATTCTGAATCAAATCAATATATAAGTTGATCTTGTTTTTCAAATCTTTCCTGGCTGTAATAAAATCAAGGAAACCGTGCTCTAAAAGAAACTCAGCGGTTTGAAAACCTTCCGGTAAATCTTTTCCTGTAGTATCACGAACCACACGCGGACCGGCAAAACCAATCAAAGCGCCTGGCTCAGAGATGTTAATATCTCCTAACATGGCATAAGATGCGGTTGTTCCTCCGGTAGTTGGATCTGTACAAAGAGAAATATAAGGTAAACCAGCTTCGGCAAGCTGCGCTAATTTTACAGATGTTTTCGCTAATTGCATTAACGAATAAGCTGCTTCCATCATACGGGCTCCACCAGATTTAGAAATCATTACAAATGGCATTTTGTTTTTGATCGCGTGATCAATACCTCTTGCGATTTTTTCACCTACAACAGCTCCCATAGATCCACCAATAAAGGCAAAATCCATACAGCAAATTACAAGCTCTTTTCCTTTTGATTTTCCTACTCCGGTACGTACAGCGTCTTTAAGATGAGTTTTTTCCATTACATCTTTCAATCTTTCTGCATATTTTTTTGTATCCACAAAATGCAAAGGATCTTTTGATGTCATGTTTTTATCTAACTCAACAAATTCGTTGTTGTCGAATAAAATTTCAAAATAGGTTGCGCTTCCAATTCTAACGTGAAAATCATCTTCCGGACTAACAAATAAGTTTCGGGCTAATTCGTCAGCGTCAATAATTTTTCCAGTAGGAGATTTGTACCACAATCCTTTCGGAACGTCCATCTTATCTTCTGTAGCGGTCGTAATCCCTTTTTCCTGTCTTTTAAACCAAGCCATTTTTTTAATTTTAGAATGTAGATTTTAAAGTTTAGATTCTCAAAACTGATTCAAAATTAGATTTTAGGCTTCCTGTTTCAGAAATCTAAAATCTAAGTTCAGAAATCTAAAATTTAAAGTGTATTTACGTTATTCAAGTCTGCAAAAGCCTGCTCTAATCTTGTATTGAATGTCACTTCGCTTTCACGTACCCATTTTCTTGGGTCATAATATTTTTTGTTAGGAACTTCAGCACCCTCTGGGTTACCAATTTGTGTTTTTAAATAGTCAATGTTTTTAACCATATAATCACGAATTCCTTCAGTGTATGCAAATTGTAAATCTGTATCAATATTCATTTTGATAACTCCGTAGCTAATTCCTTCTCTGATTTCTTCAAGTGTAGAACCTGAACCTCCGTGGAAAACGAAATCTACCGGATTAGGACCAGTTTTGAATTTGTTTTGAACGAAATCCTGAGAGTTTTTTAAGATTTTCGGAGTCAATTTTACGTTTCCTGGCTTGTAAACACCGTGAACGTTTCCAAAAGCTGCAGCGATAGTAAATTTAGGGCTTACTTTAGATAATTCTTCATAAGCATAAGCTACTTCTTCTGGCTGAGTGTATAATTTTGAGCTGTCAACATCAGAGTTGTCAACACCATCTTCTTCACCACCTGTAATACCTAGCTCGATTTCTAATGTCATACCCATTTTACTCATTCTCGCTAAATACTCTTTACAGATCTCAATATTTTCTTCGATTGGCTCCTCAGACAAATCGATCATATGTGAACTGAATAATGGTTTTCCTGTTTCGGCAAAATGTTTTTCAGATGCATCTAACAAACCATCAATCCAAGGCAATAATTTTTTTGCGCAGTGGTCAGTGTGTAAAATTACAGTTGCACCGTAAGCTTCTGCTAAAGTGTGAATATGTTTTGCTCCTGCGATACCACCAGCGATTGCTGATTTTTCGCCTGCATTAGATAATCCTTTTCCAGCGTTAAATTGTGCTCCTCCGTTTGAAAATTGAATAATAACTGGCGCGTTTAGTTTTGCTGCAGTTTCAAGAACTCCATTGATTGTGCTTGAACCAGTAACGTTTACTGCTGGTAAAGCAAATCCTTTTTCTTTCGCATAATTAAAAATCTCCTGAACCTGATCTCCTGTAGCTACTCCCGGTTTAATGTTGTGTGCCATTGTAATTTTTTTTATAGTTGTTTTTAGTTTTTAGGTTGCAAAAATAAGAATTAATTAGCATTAGAATGGATAATTTATTCCAAAATTTAAAACCGAGTGTCCAAAATTGTATTCTTTAAACCAACGATCACCCGCCGGATGCGCCGGATTATAGGTCTTGAAGCCCAAATCTAAACGAATAACAAAAAAGCTTAAATCGTAGCGTAAACCAAATCCGGAACCCAAAGCAATTTCAGCTAAATCGTTTAAGTTGTTGAATCTTGCCTTATCGTCAATCACATTATCGAGCACATTCCAGATATTTCCGGCGTCTGCAAAGATAGCTCCTTTAACATCGCCAAAGATTTTAAATCTAAATTCGGCACTCATTGCAAGCTTCATATTGGCCTCATTAAAATCATTCATTGCATCGGTGCTTCCCGGACCTAATGAATACGGCTGCCAGGCACGATTATCATTGGAACCTCCGGAATAATAACTTCGCGAGAATGGAATATAATTTGAATTCCCAAACGGAATCGCGATTCCAAAAAAGCTTCTTACAGCCAAAACTTTTTCTTTACCAAAATCCCAGTGTTTGATGTAATCTAATTCTGTTTTGATATATTCTGAATATTCTAAATTGAAAATTTCATAATTGCCACTTGTATTTTTAGGCAAGCTGGCGACATTTGAAATAGCGGATAATAAAGTTCCTGCAGATTCTATTTTTGTCTTGAACTGATAAAAAGTATTGTCAGCAAGATCTTTTTTTGTAGTCGTTGTAAAGGTATAACTTGTAGCAAGAATAAAATCATTTTCTGTCAGTCGAACCCTTCTTTCCTCGATACTTTCCACATCTTTATACTGAGGATCTGTTGGAGTTAATGATGTTTGTCCGTTTAAAACTTCATTTGTAAAATTTGTAGTTCCCTGGCTGATAATTAAATTTCCATTTTCATCAAGGTTTGAAGCGTCAGTATTGTATTGATTCGCGATTCCATTTAATTCTTTATAAGAAGAAGTATAAACTCTGTAATAATTGCCCGGATTTAAATTACGTACAAACTGTGCATTCAATAAATCAAGTTTTACAGTATTACGGCGTTTTGGAGACCAGTTATAAGCTAATCCTCCCGTGAAGTTTTCCTTGTCAAGACCAATATTTGTTTGTTTCGAAAAACCCGCAGCAATGCTTGTAGAAGGAATCATTCTTTTCGGAATAATTTTTTCAGTTCCAAAAGGCATCAAAATTCTTGGGAAATTAAGTTTCATGTCAATTCCGTATTCTGATACATTAAAGAAATTGTCATTCGGGTTCGCCATATCTTTTGATGAACCAATATTTAAACGTGCCGAAATTTCTAAGGTTTCTGCTCTGTTAAATACATTTCGAATCGTTTCAGAAACACTCGCTCCAATTCCAAAATCCTGAATATTAGAGTGGGTAAGATCTAAAGTAGCTCCAAAACTATATTTCTTTCTGGGTGTCAAATAAACATTCGCAATCAAAGATTCTCCTTCCGGATCTCGTTTATCGACTTCATATTGGATCGAAGGATAATTAAAAATCTTTAAATTATTTAAATATCGCGATGAAAGCGTGGTACGGGTATCAGAAAAAGTACTTCCCTTTGTAATAAAAATAGCATCGGTTATCGCGCGGGGTTTGTATTTTAAGGTTTTATAACTGTACAAATTAAAGTTATTGTAAGTCGTACTGTCGTTAACTTTTGCTTTTGCATTCGTAGGCGAATAATCAGTATAAATGTTTACATCGCTGATTTTGTATAATTTAAAAGGTTCAGTACGGCTGGAATCTCTTTCCTGAATGTTATTGTTTTTAATAATTAAAGTAACATCGGCCTTGTTTACTTTTCCAATCGTATCAATGTTATAATTGATATAAGTTGGCTGAAAAAAGTAAGCACCATGATTTCTGAAATAAGTGGTTATACGGCTTTTTTCTTCTTCAAAATCAGAAGTTTTAAACTGATTTCCGGATTTTAAAACAGAAGGTTCATTGTTGGTTTTGTATAATGAATCTAAAGCAGGCGTAAGAATATTGGTTTTTATTGAATCTAACATATAACCCGGACCGGTTGTAATGTTGTAATTTACCTGAGCCTTTTTTCTGCCCACGCTATCAATATCATAATCTGTTTTTACATTAAAATAGCCGTTGTTGAAATAATAATATTTTAGGCGAAGCAACGATTTTTTTGTTTTTGCAGTATCAATAATTACCGGTGGTTCTCCGGTATTTTTTAAAAACTCGTGAATTCCTTTATATAAGAAAGACTGGCCAAGACGATCTACTTGTTTTGCAGATAATATTTTTGCCTGACGTTCATAAAGACCCGGATTATTTTTAAATTTTGCCTGATAAGTAGAATCAGGATTTAAATTGGCCAAATTGTACATATTCAAACGCAATTTGTACCCTAATAAAGTACCATTTGGTTTTTGATACATTTGATTTGTCGCGGTTTCGTCGTTTGTAGACTTTCCGTTAACGAGAATATTATTTTTTACAAGAAGGTTTTTTCCATCCGGAACTCTTTTTACGGCATTACAAGCAGAAATAAATATTGCTATTAGAATAAATGCTACTATTTTTGTGGAATTCTTTTTCAAGTGTTTTTTAATATTTAATTCAAAAGTACATTATTTTATGGTTAGTAAAAACCAAATAAAGCTTATAACAGGTTTACATCAAAAAAAGCAACGTTTTGCAAATCAATTATTTTTTGCCGAAGGAGTAAAAGTAATTCAGGAATTGTTGCAATCCAATTTTGAATTAGAACATTTATACACCACACAAAATGATTTTGAAACAGTTCAGTCTTCAAAACGCACGCTTATTAATGAGCAGGAACTGAAAAAAATAAGTGCTTTGTCGACTCCAAATTCGTGTTTGGCGGTTTTTAAAATTCCTTTCGAAAATAAAATAATCGATTCTGGTTTAATCGTAGCGCTGGACGACATTCGTGATCCCGGAAATTTGGGAACCATTTTGCGTCTTTGCGACTGGTTTGGCATCAAACAAATTATTTGTTCAAAAGAAACCGTTGATATCTACAATCCAAAAGTAGTTCAGGCTACAATGGGTTCTATTACCAGAGTAAATGTAAATTATGTCGATTTGAAAACTTTTATTTCGCAAACAAAATTACCTGTTTTTGGAACTTTTATGAACGGTGAAAACATTTATCAATCAAATTTACCTCAAAACGGCATCATTATTATGGGTAATGAAGCCAATGGTATTTCGGCAGAGATTGAAGAAACGGTTACAAGCCGACTCACAATTCCAAGATTTGGAGAGCTGCAAAAAACCGAAAGTTTAAACGTAGCTACTGCAACAGCAATTATTTTAAGTGAATTTAAACGAAATAGTTGAGAAATTGTTTTAATGAAAAGTAAAATTTATTAAAATCGCTCTTGATTTCATCGAATCAATATTATCTGTGTATGCACTTACAGGATGTTCAGGAGTTACATTATCACGAATAAGTTCATCAGTTATACCAAACATACCTCTGATAGAAGGCGAGAAAATAAAATATTCTGTAAAAATATCAATTCCAACACCAACTTCATAAGCGGCAGTCCATTGTTTAACCCTGAATTTTCCTTCGTGATTATCATCCTGCGATTTTGAATTGCTGGATAAGTTTAACGTAGTCGACATTCCTCCAACTAAATACGGACGAATATTTCCCGTACGTAAAGATGAAAATTTCAGCAATAAAGGAAAGTGAATATAAGTACTGTTGACTTCTCTGAAATAATCTTTTTCTAAGTCTCCAACACCGGGAAAGTACAAATCACGTTTTGTATAGTATAAACCTGGTTCAAAACGTAAGTTAATATATTCCTGAAGTCGTAAGTCGGCAACTACACCAACATTAAAACCCGTTGTTTTTTTTACCTGAATATCTTGTTGTACAGGAGTTTTGTAATCAAATTTAAAGTCGAAACTATTAAATCCTAAGTAATAACCGAAATAAAGGCGTTGTTTTTGCCAGTTTTCCAGGTTAATAATAGGGTCTTTGCTAAACATGTTTTTAGCAAATTGAGAATATCCTTTTGTCGTTAAGACTAATAAAAGTAAGATTACTGTTTTTTTCATACTATTTTTTAGAAGCAGAATAAATGGTTGCAACTCCAAACGTTTGAGGCATCGCCACAACATCTATAAACCCAATTTTTCTCAAAATATTGTTTAAAGCTTCTCCATAAGGAAAAACAGCTGCAGATTCAGACAAATATCCATAAGCGGAATTATCTTTAGAGAACAGTTTTCCTATAAGTGGAAGTATATTTTTAGTGTAAAATTTATAACCTTGTTTATAAGGAGTTTTATCCGGTACCGAAGTTTCTAAAATTACGAAAACACCATTTGGTTTTAAAACTCGCAAAATTTCTGCAAAGCCTTTTTCTAAATTTTCAAAGTTTCGAACTCCGAAACCAACCGTAATAGCGTCAAAATAATTATCTTCAAAAGGGATGCTTTCAGAATCTCCTAAAACTAAATCAATAGTGTTAGATAATTTTTTTTCTTCAACCTTCTTTTTTCCAACTTCAAGCATTCCCGCAGAAATATCCAGACCTATAATTTTTTCAGCATTTGTTTGTGCCATCAAAATAGCAAGATCGCCCGTTCCTGTTGCGATGTCAAGTATGATTTTAGGTTTCTTGTCAGAAACTATTTTCAATACTTTTTTTCTCCACTTAATATCAATTCCAAATGAAATTACGCGGTTTAAATTATCATAGTTTCCGGAGATAGTATCAAACATTTGAGCAACTTGTTCTTTTTTGCCTAATGTTGAATCTTTATAAGGGGTTACTTTTTCAGTCATTATTTTTTATTTACGCAAATATAATACAATCTGACTTAACTGTAATTGGGTTTTTTAAATTGTAAATCAAATGTTTTGTAAAAATATTTTTGAGAGTAAGATTTGCCTTTTGCGTATCACGGAAAGTGGGTATTTAAAAAAAATCACGGAAAGTGGGTATTGTGGTAACAAGATATTATTGTCACTTTTGTCTTATAAAAATATTGAAATTTTTAATGATTAATAGTTAGTGACTCAAATCAAATGAATACTTTTTTTGCGCTGGTAATTCATTTGTTCTTGTAAGTAGTTTTGAAAGTATTATTTATAGTAGTACTATTTTTAAAGCGCGAGATACGTTCTTAGGATTAAATTTGTTTTTGGAAATTTTAATTTTCTTGTCTTTAATACCTTCGTGGTATTTGGTATTAAAGACCCCGTTTTTGAGATTTATTCTCAAATTCAAATCATTTATAACAATAGTTTCAGTTGTTTTACAATTGTAATTTACGTCATGTTATCAAATACTATTTCTTGAATAAGTCCTAAGCTGGAAATCATTTTTATTAAAGACATCCTCATTTTTTTGGGGATGTTTTTTATTTTAACGTCTAATGTAAGTTTCGTAAGTATAATCATAAAGATGTTTTTCATCCTTAAAATTTTCTTCAGATTCTACTAATTGCCATTCACTATCGCTAATTTTAGGAAAAAACGCATCAGCTTCAAAAGTATGATGAACTTTTGTGATTTCAATGATATCAGTGTATTGCATGCCTACATTGTAAATTTCTCCTCCGCCGATAATGTACGAATCTTCATTTTCAGGACATAATTCAATTGCTTTTTCGATACTATTTACAACAATACAACCTTCAGGCTGGTAGTTTTCCTGACGTGTTATAACAATATGGGTTCTGTTTGGTAATGGTTTTGGGAAACTTTCAAAAGTTTTTCTCCCCATAATAATATGATGTCCCGTAGTAAGTTCTTTGAATCTTTTAAAATCATTTGGCAAATGCCATACTAATTCATTATTTTTTCCAAGCGCATTATTTTCGGCAACAGCCGCTATCATTATAATCATCGTATAAACTAAATTTTGTTATCTGTATCCTCGTTGATTTTTGATTCTAACTGACTGATTCTTTTTTGCTGCAAAGCAACAAGTCTGTCAATTTGTTCTCTTTCCCATTTTTTATTCATGAATCTATCCGTAATATAGACTTTAATAAAATGCAGAATAAAAATGAAAAGCCATATTGTGATGGCCCAAATACACCAATTTTGTTCAGTATTAGCCCCTAAACCAAAAAATCTATTCGCTACAAACAGAAATAAGCTTCCTATTAAGAAAAGTACAAAGTGAAAATAAAGTACTTTCTTCTGTCTTAATCTTCTTCTGGCATATTCATATTGCTCGTGAACTTCTTTTTCCATAACGTATAAATGAGGTCATAAAGTTAGAATTTATTTTGAAATTCAGACAGTTGAATCCGAGAATATTTCTTTTGAATTTGGTTTTTATTTCTAAATGTTAAAAAAAGTAGTGTTAAAATTACAGATATGATGAAAATGACATACGCTTTTTGTTATTGTCATAAATCGGATTGATTAGTATGGTGCGTATGCATGAATTTATGTAATTTAGATGTATCAATCTAAAAATTAAATAGTTATGTCTTTAAAAAAGCAATTTATCAAAACGAAGCCAGTTTGTAAAGTTACATTTTCTGTAGAAGCTAAAGACGCAAGTTCAGCTGCTGTAGTTGGTGATTTTAATAATTGGAATGTCGAAGAAGGAACTTTAAGTAAGTTGAAAAACGGAACTTTTAAGGCTACTTATGACTTAGTAAAAGATGCTATTTACGAGTTTAAGTATGTTATTGATGGAAGTTATGTAAACGATCCCGAAGCAGATTCATACAAATGGAATGACTATGCCGGAAGTGAAAATAGTGTTTTAGTAGTATAATTTAAACACGAATTTCACAAACTAAGTTAACCATTAAATTGGTGCAAATTTGTGAAATTCGTGTTTATTTTTTGTAATTATTTATACGGCAACACTTCCTTTTATGCCCGCATGTGGTTCATAATCTACAAGTGTAAAATCGTCATAATCAAAATCAAAAATATTTTTGATTGCAGGATTCAAAATCATTTTTGGCAATGGTTTTGGCTCGCGTGTTAATTGTAATTCTAACTGTTCAAAATGATTGTTGTAAATATGTGCATCTCCAAAAGTGTGAATAAATTCACCATATTCTAAATCGCAAACCTGTGCAATCATCATTGTTAATAATGCGTAAGAAGCAATATTAAACGGAACTCCTAAAAAGATATCAGCACTTCGCTGGTACAATTGACAAGAAAGTTTTCCTTTTGTTTCTCCTTTTTCAGGATCCGGACTTGTAACATAAAATTGAAAAAATGCATGACACGGAGGCAAAGCCGCTTTATTATTGGCAACGTTTTCTTCAAATGATTTTTTTGTATCCGGTAAAACCGATGGATTCCAGGCCGAAACCAGCATTCTTCGGCTGTTTGGGTTTGTTTTTAATTCGGTAATCAATTCAGAAATCTGATCAATTTCTTCGCTGTTCCAGTTACGCCATTGATGTCCGTAAACAGGACCTAAATCACCATTAGAATCAGCCCAGGCATCCCAGATTTTTACTCCGTTTTCCTGAAGGTATTTGATATTAGTATCGCCTTTTAAAAACCAAAGCAGTTCGTAAATGATCGATTTTAAGTGCAATTTTTTGGTAGTAACCATTGGAAAACCTTCACTTAAATCAAAACGCATTTGGTAACCAAAAACACTTTTTGTTCCGGTTCCGGTTCGGTCTCCTTTTTGGTTCCCGTTTTCTAAAACATGTTTTACTAAATCTAAGTATTGTTTCATATTTGGTTTATTCGGTTATTCGTTGATTTGTTTAATCGATTTAACGAATAAACAAATCAACGATTAAACAATAATTTTATCTTTTTGAGATTTCGTCTCTAATTTTGGCTGCTTTTTCATAATCTTCCTGAGAAACCGCCTGATCTAAAAGCTCGTTTAGTTCCTGCAAACTATGTTTGGCATAAACATCTCCGGATTGATTTGTTTCTTCCTCATGACCGAAAGTTTCCGGATTAGAAAGTACATCGTCTATTTCCTGAGAACCCTGATCTGTTTCTGCAGTATTTGATTTTAAATAAATACCGGCTTTGTCCAGGATGTTTTTATAAGTAAAAATCGGAGCGTTGAAACGTAATGCCAAAGCAATCGCGTCAGAAGTTCTGGCGTCAATAATTTCTTCGATTTTGTCTCTTTCGCAGATTAAACTGGAATAAAAAACGCCATCAACAAGTTTGTGAATAATCACTTGTTTTACGACAATGTCAAATCTTTCTGCAAAGTTTTTAAACAAATCGTGTGTTAACGGGCGAGGAGGTTTGATTTCTTTTTCTAAGGCAATAGCAATCGACTGGGCTTCAAAAGCGCCAATAACAATGGGTAATTTTCTTTCGCCATCGACTTCATTCAAAATTAAGGCATAAGCGCCATTTTGAGTTTGGCTGTATGATATTCCTTTTATGGATAATTTTACTAGACTCATATATATGGGTAAAAAAGGGCAATTAATGCCACATTTTAGTACTTTTTTTGATTGGAAAATAAAGGTGCAATTTTAATCAAAAAATATGGAACAAAAAAGCCACCTAAAACAAAGATACGATTATCTTATTTTTAGGCAGCTATATTTTATAGAGATTTTTACACTAAGAATGTTGCGCTTTAAAAGCTTTTAATTTCTCTGTTAATTTAGGAACAATTTCAAAAGCATCTCCAACAATTCCATAATCGGCTACTTTAAAGAAAGGCGCTTCTGGATCGCTATTGATGACAACTTTTACTTTTGAAGAGTTAATACCCGCAATATGCTGAATCGCTCCTGAAATTCCGATAGCAATATATAAATTAGTAGCAACCGGTTTTCCTGTTTGTCCAACGTGTTCGCTATGAGGTCTCCATCCTAAATCTGAAACTGGTTTTGAACATGCAGTTGCAGCGCCTAAAACAGCCGCTAAATCTTCAACTAATCCCCAGTTTTCAGGACCTTTCAATCCGCGTCCACCAGAAACTACAATATCTGCATCAGCGATAGAAACTTTTCCGCTTACTTTTTCTACAGATTCTACTTTTACGCCAAAGTCATTGTCTCCAATTGATGGATTAAAGTCTTCTTCAGTTGCAGATCCTGCACTTTCAAAAATTCCGTAAGAGTTTTTAGCCAAACCAAGAACTTTTACATCTGTAGAAATTTCAGTAATGTTGAAAGCTTTGTTTGAGAAAGCATTTCTTTTTACCTGAAAAGGTGAAGTGCTCACCGGTAATCCCACAACATTCGATGCAAAACCAGCATTTAATGATACTGCAACTAATGATGAAAGATAAATACTGTCTGTAGTCGAAGAAAGTAAAACTACTTTTGTTCCTTCTTTTTCGGCAGCCTGTTTGATCACATCGGCGTAAGCCTTTGCTGTAAAACCCGCTAATTTATCGTTGTTTACTTTTAATACTTTATCAACTCCGTATTTCGATAATTCGCTTACATCACCAGCGTTTATAGTTAAAGCGGTTACGGTTGTTCCTAAAGATTCTGCTACTTTTTTAGCGTAAGAAGCTAATTCAAAAGCAACTTTTTTAAATTTTCCTTCTGCAGATTCTGCATATATTAATATTGACATAATAAGTTTAGATTTTAGATTTTAGATTTCAGATTTTTAAAATTGAAACCTAAAATGATTATTGATTTTAGATTTTGAAGTGAATCAAATGTTGAATTTTTAGATTTTGTAATTGCATGCAGCAATCTAAAATCTAAATTCTACAATCTTAAATCACCTTAGCTTCGTTGTGTAATAAATTAACTAACTCGTCTAAATTATCTGCAGAAATTAATTTCACTGCTGATTTAGGAGCCGGTTTTTCAAATTTCACTGCTTTTGTATTTACAGGAGCGTCAACTGGCTCAAGAATAGTAAGTGCTTTTGTTCTTGCAGTCATAATTCCTCTCATGTTTGGGATACGTAGATCTTTTTCTTCAACAAGACCTTTTTGACCACCAATAATTAAAGGTAAAGTAGTGCTTACCGTTTCTTTTCCACCGTCGATTTCACGAACAGCTTTTACATTATTTCCGTCAACAGTTAGTGAAGTACAAGAGTTTAAAAAGTTAGAACCTAAAATTCCTGCAATCATTCCAGGCACCATTCCACCATTATAGTCTAAAGATTCTTTTCCTGCAATTACTAAATCGTAACCACCGTTTTTAATTACTTCGGCCAATTGTTTTGCAACAAAAAAACCATCAGTTGGGTTTGCATTTACTCGAATTGCCTCATTTGCACCAATTGCCAAAGCTTTACGTAAAGTTGGTTCCGTATCAGGGCCTCCCACATTTACTACAGTTACGTTAGCGCCTTGTTGTTCCTGAAACCAAATTGCACGTGTTAAACCAAACTCGTCATTAGGATTAATTACATATTGTACACCATTGGTATCAAATTCTGAGTCACCATTGGAGAAGTTAATTTTTGAAGTAGTATCAGGCACATGGCTGATGCAAACTAATATTTTCATAAGTATATATTTTATATTTATAATATTCTTTTACAAATTTAGAAATTAAAATCGGAATAATATACTATGCATGCATAATATTTTTTGAAAACTATTACGTTTTCGAAGATTGTTGATTTTCAGGTGTTATTCATCGGTAAACAAAAATAAAAACGGAATGATTTGCATTGATTCTTAGATATTTTGCAATTTGTATATGCATAATCAGGCATTAAAACGGAGTCAATTTATGCAGTTTTTTAAATAAAGAAGTTTAGAAGAAGAATCTGATTTAATTTTCAGAATTAACAAATAAGGTAAAGATCGTTTTAAAAATCTATTTTACAGGCTGGAATGTCTTTTACATCGATTTCGTAAATATCACAATAAACTTTAAAAAGTTAAAACCAGATTGAAGAAAGAAGTTCGTGTGATTTTAAATTCAATTTATGCTTTTAAGTTATTTAAAATATTTATTTTTGCTCTTCAGAAAATTCAACATACAATATAAATATGAGAACAATACAATTTAGAGAGGCCATTTGCGAAGCGATGAGCGAAGAAATGCGTCACGATGAATCCATATATTTAATGGGCGAAGAAGTTGCAGAATACAACGGAGCATACAAAGCTTCAAAAGGAATGCTTGCTGAGTTTGGCGAAAAAAGAGTAATCGATACTCCAATTGCTGAGCTTGGTTTTACAGGAATTGCAGTAGGATCAGCTATGAACGGTTGTCGTCCTATTGTAGAGTATATGACATTCAACTTCTGTTTAGTAGGTATTGATCAAATTATAAATAATGCTGCTAAAATGCGTCAAATGACTGGTGGACAATTTAATGTGCCAATCGTTTTTCGTGGACCAACTGCTTCTGCAGGTCAATTAGGAGCAACACACTCTCAGGCTTTAGAAAACTGGTTTGCAAATACACCAGGTCTTAAAGTTGTGGTACCTTCAACTCCTTATGATGCAAAAGGACTTTTGAAATCTGCAATTCGCGATAATGATCCTGTAATTTTCATGGAATCTGAGCAAATGTATGGTGACAAAGGAGAAGTGCCGGACGGAGAATATACAATTCCATTAGGAGTTGCTGATGTTAAACGTGAAGGAAAAGATGTTACTATTGTTTCTTTCGGAAAAATCATCAAAGAAGCTTTTATCGCTGCTGATGAATTAGCTAAAGAAGGAATTTCTTGTGAAATTATCGACTTAAGAACAGTTCGTCCTATGGATAAAGATGCTATTCTTAAATCTGTTAAAAAAACAAACCGTTTAGTAATTTTAGAAGAAGCCTGGCCATTCGCAAGTATTTCATCTGAAATCACTTATATCGTTCAGGAACAAGCTTTTGATTTTCTTGATGCGCCAATTCAACGTATTACAACTGCAGATACACCAGCACCTTACTCTCCTGTTTTACTAAAAGACTGGTTGCCAAACGCAGCAGATGTAGTAAAAGCTGTGAAGAAAGTATTGTACAAATAATACAAATATAAAATACTCACAAAACTTCATCAGTCATATTTATTGATGAAGTTTTTTTTTGCCAGACGATGAAAAGAATAATTTTATTCAGCCTGCTTTTTGTATTCGCATTTGCGAATATTGGTACTGCACAAACAAAAGTGAGTGGAATTGTTTTGGATAAATCTAATCAGCCAATACCTTTCGCAAATGTTGTTTTTAAAGGCTCAAATACCGGAATAGTTTCTAATGAAGACGGACGTTTTTATCTGGAATCACCCAATACTTATACCGCTTTATTAGTAACATCTGCAGGATTTTCAGACAAGGAAGTCCCATTGGAAAAAGCGGTAAATTATGATTTTAAAATTGTCTTAGGCGAAGCCGAAGCCTTAAACGAGGTGGTTATTTTTACCGGGAAAACTTCCAAAAAAAATAATCCGGCACTGGATATTTTGAGAAAAATCTGGGAAAGAAAACGTAAAAACGGTCTTTACCAGTTCAATCAATATCAAATGCAAAAGTACGAGAAAGTCGAGTTTGATATGAACACGATCGACAGTGCTTTTATGAAAAACAAACTCTTCAAAGGAATGGAGTTTGTATTTGATCACGTTGATACATCAGATGTTACCGGAAAAACTTATCTGCCCATTTTTATCAATGAATCTGTTTATGATGTTTACGGCGATAATAAATTAAAGAAAGTAAAAGAGAATCTTAACGGAAGCAAAACATCCGGTTTCAACGGAAATCAGCAGATTTTGTCATTCGTAAAAGACCTTTATTCAGATTATAATATTTACGATAATCACCTTACCTTTTTTGATAAAAGCTTTACAAGTCCGCTTTCAAGAACCGGAATTGATGTTTACAATTATGTGCTGAAAGACAGTGCTTACATCGACAAAAAATGGTGTTATAATATTGTTTTTTATCCAAGACGTAAAAACGAATTGACTTTTAAAGGAGATTTTTGGGTAAACGATACCACTTTTGCCATCAAGAAAATTAATATGGGCGTTACCAAAAGTGCCAATATTAACTGGGTAAAAGATATTTATATTGAGCAGGAATTTGAAGTAGAAAACGATTCTGTTTTTCTATTGACCCGTGATTATATGATGTCTGATTTTGCTTTAAATAAAAAAGAAAAATCAAAAGGAGTTTATGGAAAACGAACGACTTTATATAGAAATCATAAATTCAATCTTCAAAAACCGGAGAAGTTTTATAAAGAAGAAGTCAATTTTATAGACAATGCTGTTTATGAACGGCCGGAAGAATTTTGGGAAGAGAATCGTTTTGAGAAATTAAATAAAGACGAAGAAGGTATTTATAAAATGCTGGATACTTTGCAAACTGTCAAGCGATTCAAGCAATTATACAATCTGGTCTCTATTTTAGGAAGTGGTTATGTCGAATTTAAAAACTTCGATTATGGACCTATTTTCTCCACATTTGGATACAATGAAGTCGAAGGATTAAGGCTAAGGGTAGGAGGAAGAACTTATTTTGGACCAAATGATCCATGGCGCGTACAAGCATACACGGCTTACGGATTTGATGATAATAAATTCAAATACGGCGTATCAGGAAAATGGATGGTTGACAAGCAAAAGCGCGTTATTATTTCCGGAGGAAACAGGCGCGATATTGAACAAATTGGCGCCAGCTTAACCACGACAAATGATATTTTAGGACGAAGTTTTGCTTCCTCGGCATTGTTTACAACGGGAAGTAATGGAAAATTAACCAATATAAACCTCAGTAACGTTTCTGTAGAAATGGAACCCATAAAGAACTTTGTTGTTCAGGCCGGAATTTCATACAGAACATTAGCGTCAGCTTCACCAACTTTTAGTCTGGATTACTACACCACTTTACCAACCGCTGCAAATCCTGCAGGAATTACTGCAAGCGAAGTAAAACAGTTTGAAGCCAATGTTCAGTTTGAATTAATGCCAAAACGTAAAACAATTGGTTTTGGGGTAGAACGAGATCTTGTAGACAGCCCGTTTAGCCATTTCTTTGTGAATTTTAGTTACGGTCTTAAAGGTGTTTTAGACAGTGATTTTGCTTACGAAAAAATACAGTTATTCTATAAGCAGCCAATTATCATTGGACCATTAGGAAGATCAAATATTATCCTTGAAACCGGAAAAACATTTGGAACAATTCCATTAGGATTAATGAGTGTAATTCCCGGGAATCAGACTTATTTTACCATTGAAAATACTTTTAGTAACTTAAATTTCTACGAATTTATCACAGATCAATATACAACGCTGCAATGGAATCATGATTTTGGAGGAAGATTATTCGCCAGAATCCCATTTATGAGAAAATTAAACTGGAGAGAATTTGTTGGTGTAAAAGGAGTTTACGGAACAATTTCGAACGAAAACAGAGCCATAAACGCTTCAGATCAGGTTTATAACGCGCCCGAAAATGTATATTGGGAATATAACGCAGGAATTGGAAATATCTTTAAAGTATTCCGTATCGATTTCTCGTGGAGAGGAAGCTATTTAAACACTCCGGATGCTAATAAATTTGCAGTAAAAGGATCTTTCGGATTCTATTTCTAAAATATATAAATTGCCAAAAAGACGCCAAACCGCTAAGTTTAAATTCTTGCTGTTTGGCGTTTTTGCGTGAGATAACTACCAAATCTTATCATTTGCCGTTTCGCGAAACCCGACAGGTTTTTAAAACCTGTCGGGTTTACTACGCGTAAAGGCTGGGGTAATTTTTCATCTTAAGAAATATCAAAGAATCTGCTCAATCTGTAAAATCTGCATGCAAAAAAAACTTTGCGTCTTTGCGAGATTCTTTTTTATTTAATTTTGAAATAGACTTAAAATCAGAGTAATGCAGGAAGCAATCGATTTTCTATCCACTAAAAATCCAATTTTTCTTGAAATAATAGAAAAATATGGATTACCGCAAATCCCAAAACGTCCACAAGGTTTTGAAACTTTAGTATTGTTGATTCTCGAACAGCAGGTTTCAATCGATTCGGCGAAAGCCACATTCTTAAAAATCAAAGCGCACACCACTTGTAATCCTGAAACGATGTCGGTTTTATCAGATGAAGAATATAGAAGTCTTGGTGTGAGCAGGCAAAAAACAAAATACATTAAAATCTTAGCCGAAGCCGTTTTAAACAAAGAACTGGATATTGAAAGTTTAGCGACAAAATCGGCTAAGCAGGTTCGGGAAGAACTCATTAAATTGAAAGGAATCGGAAACTGGACCATAGATATTTACTTAATGTTCTGTCTCCAAGAGCCGGATTTGATTCCGCTAGGAGATATTGCAGTCATCAATACTATCAAAGAATTACTTGATATTCACGACAAACAGGAAATGGAAATTCATGCCGAACAATGGAGTCCGTACCGATCTTATGCAACATATTTGCTTTGGCATTATTACTTAAATAAGCGAAACCGGAAAATTACATATTAACTGTCTGTTATTTAAAAGAAAGTGAGTAGATTAATGTAGTTTTTTATTGTAAAAAAGGATTGTTTGGTTACTTTTGCAATCGAAATTATAGATATAATAAAAAACAAAAATGACCGCAGACAAACTAACGACTTTCGATGTATTAATCGAAATACCAAGAGGAAGCAGAAATAAATACGAGTACGATTTTGAAATCAAAAGAATGCGTTTCGACAGAATGTTATTCTCTTCGATGATGTACCCGGCAGATTACGGATTTATTCCGGAAACTTTAGCATTAGACGGAGATCCTCTTGATGTATTGGTTTTAATAAATGAACCAACTTTTCCAGGATGTGTTATTGAGGTAAAACCAATTGGTGTTTTCCATATGGCAGATGATAAAGGACCAGATGAAAAAATCATTTGTGTACCGGTTTCAGATCCAATCTGGAATTCATTAAATGACCTTTCAGATATCAATGGACACTTATTAAAAGAAATCGAGCATTTCTTCCAGGTTTATAAAGATCTTGAAAACAAAAAAGTAGATGTAGAAGGTTGGGGAGACGTAAAAGAAGCTTTTGCAATTATTGCTGAGTGTACGAAACGTTTTAACGATATTGAAAACAAACCAGAGGGATTATTTAGTATTAAATAATTTTTACCCTATTCTATTATAAAAAAAGCAATACTGCCGTCAGGAGTATTGCTTTTTTGTTTAAATTCGTTCAGTTAGTTTATTGACTATTAACCAAAACCATTAAAATATTATGAACGAATTTATGATTTACTTGCCAATTGTTATGGCAATTTTAGGATTACTTTTCATGGGAATAAAAAGGACTTGGGTTTTAAAACAAGATGCGGGCGACGGAAAGATGAAAGAGATTTCAGATCACATCTACGAAGGCGCACTTGCATTTTTAAAAGCAGAATATCGATTACTGACCTTCTTTGTAATTGCTGCGAGTTTAGTTTTGGCCGGAATTTCTTTTATCGTTCCTACTACCCATATATTAATAGTTGTAGCTTTTATTTTTGGAGCATTTTTCTCTGCTTTAGCAGGAAATATGGGAATGAAAATCGCAACTAAAACCAATGTCAGAACAACTCAGGCCGCTCGTACGAGTTTACCGCAGGCTTTAAAAGTTTCTTTTGGAGGCGGAACCGTGATGGGTTTAGGCGTTGCAGGACTGGCTGTTTTAGGATTGACGGGTTTCTTTATTGTTTTCTTTCAAATATTTATGCACGGAGTCTGGACTTCATCTGAAGATATGACTAAAGTTTTAGAGACTTTAGCAGGATTTTCATTGGGCGCAGAATCTATCGCTTTGTTTGCCAGAGTTGGCGGTGGAATTTATACAAAAGCAGCCGATGTTGGTGCTGATTTAGTTGGTAAAGTCGAAGCCGGAATTCCGGAAGATGATCCGCGTAATCCGGCAACAATTGCTGATAACGTAGGGGATAACGTAGGTGATGTTGCCGGAATGGGAGCTGATTTATTTGGTTCATATGTTGCAACTGTTTTAGCCGCAATGGTTTTAGGAAACTACGTCATCAAAGATATGGGTGGAAATATTCAGGATGTTTTCGGTGGAATTGGACCAATTTTGCTTCCAATGGCAATTGCCGGTTTCGGAATTTTATTTTCTATTGTTGGAACTACATTAGTAAAAATTTCTGACGACAATGCAAAAGAAGCACAAGTACAAAAAGCATTAAATATAGGAAACTGGGTTTCGATCGTTTTAACTGCAATAGCCTGTTTCTTTTTAGTAAAATATATGTTGCCGGAAACCATGCAAATGAGCTTTTTTGGAGAAGGATCTAAAGATATCTCATCAATGCGCGTTTTCTATGCAACCTTAGTTGGATTAGTTGTTGGTGGAGCAATCTCATCAGTAACAGAATATTATACAGGATTAGGTACAAAACCAGTTATGGCAATTGTTCAAAAATCTTCAACCGGAGCAGGAACAAACGTTATTGCAGGTTTGGCAACAGGAATGATTTCTACTTTTCCAACAGTATTATTATTCGCTGCAGCAATCTGGATTTCATATGCTTTAGCAGGATTTTACGGAGTTGCTTTGGCGGCTTCTGCAATGATGGCAACAACCGCAATGCAATTAGCAATTGATGCTTTTGGACCAATTTCAGATAATGCGGGAGGAATTGCTGAAATGAGCGAATTACCAAAAGAAGTCCGTACAAGAACTGATATTTTAGATTCTGTTGGAAACACAACTGCAGCAACCGGAAAAGGTTTTGCAATTGCTTCTGCAGCTTTAACATCATTAGCATTATTTGCTGCGTATGTAACCTTTACAGGAATTGACGGAATTAATATCTTTAAAGCACCAGTTTTGGCCATGTTATTTGTAGGTGGAATGATTCCGGTAGTTTTCTCAGCATTAGCAATGAATTCTGTTGGAAAAGCAGCGATGGATATGGTTTACGAAGTTCGCCGTCAGTTCAAGGAAATTCCGGGAATTATGGAAGGAACCGGAAAACCAGAATACGGAAAATGTGTTGAAATTTCGACAAAAGCCGCTTTACGCGAAATGATGTTGCCGGGGATTTTAACAATAGGTTTCCCGATTGCAATCGTACTTTTAGGAAAATTAGTTTACGCAGATAACAATCAGTTAATTGCTGAAATGTTAGGTGGATATATGGCAGGAGTTACCGTTTCTGGAGTACTTTGGGCTGTTTTTCAAAACAATGCCGGAGGTGCCTGGGACAATGCTAAAAAATCTTTTGAAGCCGGAGTTTTAATCAATGGCGAAATGACTTATAAAGGTTCTGATGCACACAAAGCTGCAGTAACAGGTGATACCGTTGGAGATCCGTTTAAAGATACTTCTGGACCTTCAATGAACATCTTAATTAAATTGACTTGTTTAATAGGATTGGTGATTGCTCCAATTTTAGGTGAGGGACATTCTGCTTCAGGTTTGGCTGAAAAATCTTGTTGTAAAACAGAGATGCATGCCGGAGGAGTTTCTAAATGTGGAAATCTGGCAATGATGACCAAAGAAGAATGCATTAAAATGTGCAAAGAAAAAGGCTGTACAGCAGAAGAAACTGCAAAATGTCTGGCTCATTACGATGCAAATGGAAAATATGCACACCAAAAAACAGATTGTTTTGATACAACCAAATACAGTAAAAACAGAGTTGAGGTTAATTTGTCTACCACTAACGGGGTTACAACAGGAACTGTAACCAAAACAGAAAATGGTAAAACAACAACTGAAGTTTATGAGGGAACAGAAGCTGAAGTAAAAGCAAAAATCGAAGCTGCAAAGTAAAGATAACTTGATAGCTTTGTCAAAGTTTCAAACTTTGACAAAGCTTCTGAAAATAAAAAATGCCTCTAAATTTTAGAGGCATTTTTTATTTAGTTAAAGCATATTCCTTAATTAAAGTTGAGGCTGGTATATGCAGTTTTTCATTTAAAACTCTAATTTGAGATATTGTTAAAGCTCTTTTTCTTTTAAAAATTTCTGATACTCTTGAACGGCTATTTAGAATGACTCCTAAATCTGCATCTGTAATCCCATTTTGTTCCATCATGAACTTAATAGCTTCAATAGGATCAGGTTCTGGAATTGGATAATGTATTTGTTCGAATTTTTCAATAAGTGTTACTAAAATATCCAATTCATCAGCTTCATTTGTATTAGGTTTAGCGTCAAAAAGAGTATTTACTCTTTCTAAAGCTAAATCATAGTCCTTTTCTGTTTTTATAGGTCTTATTTCCATTTTACAAATTTTTAATGTCTTTCAAATTGTTATATTCACTATGAGTTCCCACAAATAATATATAGACAATTTGTGTGTCGTAATTAATTTTTACAATTAAGCGATAATGATTTCCACAAATGTTAAAAATTACTTTATTATTACCCACAAAATCTGCAGAACCAAAAAAGGTCTTTATTGCATTTGAATTGTCAAAATCATTCTTATCAAAAATTTGATACCAAGATAATAATTGTTGTTTTGCATTTGGAAATCTCTCCCAAAATAAGACTAAGGTTCTTTTGGCTATTATTCTCATAATTGATTACAGCAAATATAGTTATTTTTTCCCAAATTGGGAAATTATTTTCAACATGTAAAAATAAGAAAATAATTACAAATAAATGTTTTTGAGAAAGTGTATAATAAAAAATGCCTCTAAAAATTTTAGAGGCATTTTATTTATTCGTGTAATTAGTAAAATTAGTGTTTTTAAAACAACCCATTCAATTCAGCATCAATTCTATTAATGATGTTTCCTAAATCTTCCGGATTATCAACGAAGTTAATATTATCAACATCAATAATCAATAGTTTTCCTTTTGTATAAGTCTGAACCCAGGCTTCGTATCTTTCGTTCAAACGGCTTAGATAATCAATAGAAATAGAGTTTTCGTATTCGCGTCCGCGTTTGTGAATTTGTCCCACCAAATTCGGAATAGAGCTTCTTAAATAAATCAACAAATCCGGTGCTTTTACCAATGATTCCATTAATTCAAAAAGAGAAGTATAATTTTCGAAATCACGGCTTGTCATCAATCCCATTGAATATAAATTGGGAGCAAAAATATAAGCATCTTCATAAATGGTTCTGTCCTGAATGATTTTTTTTCCGCTTTCGCGAATTTGCTGCACCTGACGGAATCTGCTGTTTAAGAAATAAATCTGCAAATTAAACGACCAACGTTCCATCTGGTGGTAAAAATCATCTAAATATGGATTATCGACAACATCTTCGTAATGTGGTTCCCATTTAAAATGTTTGGCTAATAATTTAGTCAAAGTAGTTTTTCCAGCGCCTATGTTTCCTGCTATTGCTATGTGCATTACGGTGTTACGATTTTATAATTGGTGATTTCTTTAGCTGTAAAAATAGATAAAATTTGGTCTTTGTAGCAGAATTTATCAAAGGTTTTTTCTAAAACTTCGATTTCAGAAATAGTATTTGAATTTGTATCAGAAATGTCTTTAAAATACAGCAAATTAGCTTTGCTGAAAATGTATTGATGATTGTTTAAAACTTCGATTTTGTCAAAATCAGGCACTTTTCCCAAAGCAGTTGTTTTTCCAAAAATATCGCAGGAAAACCAATTATTTTTTTTATCAATCCAATAGAAAGTATTAAAATCAGTTTGATAATATTTTATGCTTTCCGTTAGTGGTGTGGAAACCGTTTTATATTCATTTTTTAAATAATCAAAAAGTCCAATTTGCTGGTTTAAAGCATTGTAAATCCATAGTTGATTTTGAGTTGACATACCAATCGCGTCGGCAACAATTGGAATCGCATTTTGGGAAAAATTGATTTCTGTGATTTTATTTAATTGATTATCAAGTAACAAAACGGTATTAAAATCGTCATAATATAAAAGCAATTTAAGCGGGTTTTGAAGATCGACTTTAGTAATGTTTCCTAACGAGACGTTTTTATATTCAAAAACTTCAGTTCCTTTGGTTTTACTAAATACATTATTTTTTATTTGATAAGAATATCCAAAAGAATCATAACCTAAAAATTCATCAACGTCCATTTTAAAATGTGAAATTGATGAGACACTAAGCTTTTGATTTTGTGCAAAAACAGAGAAAGAGCAGGCGATAAGGAATAAAAATAAAATGCGCACCGTTTTGCTCATAAGATATAAAATTTCAGATGAGCCAAATTACAAAAAACTACCCGATGAATTGCCCCAATAAGACATATTTACGTGAAATTGTGTTTTAAACCTTTAAAAAGTGTAATAGTCTAAATAATAGGCAATTTTGTCTATACCTTACAGTAATTGATATATTTAACTTTCAGGATTTTAAAATTAATAATACATTTGAGTGTAAGTTTTATCGGATTTACTCAATTTTAAACAAAACGAAATGAAAAAACTAATTTTATATATGTCTTTAATCCTTGTATTTACTCAAATGCAGGCTCAAAAAGATTTTCAGGGAATGGCTGTTTATGAGTCAAAAACGCAAGCACCAAAACTTGAAGGTATGCGAGGCGGAAATCGGGATATTACGCCGGAAATGCAAAAGAATATCGAGGAACGAATGAAAAAAATGCTTGAAAAAACATTCATTCTAAATTTTGACAAATCGGCTTCTATTTATAAAGAAGAAGAAAAACTCGACGCACCCGGACAACAAGGCGGCGGAATGCGAGTGATGATGAATTCTTTTATGGGCGGCGGCGGAACTTTCTACAAAGATGTAAAAACGAAATCGTATACAGTTGACAAAGAATTTATGGGGAAAGAATTTCTTGTTGTAGATTCTTTGCCAAAATTAAACTGGAAATTAGAACAGGAAACCAAACAAATTGGCGGTTACAATTGTTATAAAGCAACGGCAGTAAAAGAAGCCAGCAAAACTGATTTTAGAAATTTCAGACCTAAAAACAACGACGAAGCCAAAAAAACTTCGGGTGAAACCAAAACAAATTTTGAAGACAACTTCGAAATGCCAAAAGAAATTATCGTAACGTCCTGGTATACGCCGGAAATTCCGGTAAATCAGGGACCTGAAAATTATTGGGGCTTGCCGGGTTTGATTTTAGAAATCAACGATGGACGAACAACGATTTTATGTTCGAAAATTGTTTTGAATGCCAAAGAAAAAGCAGAGATAAAACCGTCTAAAAAAGGCAAAGTAGTTTCGCAGAAAGAATATGATGAAACCGTGATCAAAAAGATGGAAGAATTTAGAGAAATGAATCGTGGGCGCGCCGGTGGTCCGCCTCCAATGATGGGAAGATAAATTTATAAAATTCCAATTTTTAATTTTCAAATTCCAAGTTGCTTGCCTGTTTGACATCGCTCGGGTTCAAATTCCAAAATTTTTACAATGAACAAAATACTTTGTTTCGTAGCCTTTTTATTGACTTCTGTTTCCTTTTCTCAAAGTGTTCGTTTTGATGGTTTCATTCAGGACGGAGAAAAAAATCCGTTGGAAATGGCCAATATTATGGCTGTAAATTCCGCTACAAAAGCAATGGATTCATACGGAATTACAAATGATAAAGGAAGATTTCAGCTTACATTAAAACCCAACACTTCTTACGTCGTAAAAATCAGTTATCTGGGAATGAAATCCAAAGAAATCAATCTTTCGACGAAAACGGAGAATATAGTGCAAAATATCGTTTTGGATGATGCGGGAATTGAATTGGAAGGAGTAGAAATTGTACGCGAAATGCCTGTTTCGATAAGTGGCGATACCATTGTTTATAATGCCGATTCTTTTAAATCAGGAACAGAAAAGAAACTCGAAGATGTCCTGAAAAAACTTCCAGGAGTTGAGGTAAATGCCGATGGAGAAATTGAAGTTGAAGGAAAAAAAGTAAGCAAATTAATGGTCGAAGGCAAAGATTTTTTTGACGGAGATACCAAACTTGGCGTTAAAAACATTCCGGCTGATGCGATTGATAAAATTCAGGTTTTACGAAATTATAATGAAGTCAGCGCTTTAAAGGGTTTAGAAAACGATCAGGATAATGTGGCGATGAATATTAAACTGAAGGAAGGTAAAAAGAACTTTTGGTTTGGTGATGTCACTGCCGGAACCGGAGTTGGCGAACTCGACAGCCGCTATATTATCAACCCAAAATTGTTTTATTACAGTCCCAAATACAGCATTAATTTAATTACCAATTTTAATAATATTGGAGAACTTCCGTTAACCGCACAAGATTATTTTAAGTTTACGGGCGGATTTAAAAATATGATGAAAAAAGGCGGAAGCAATTTTAATATTTCTTCGAATGATATTGGGATTTCACTTCTAAGAAACAATCGCGCCAAGGAAATTGAAACAAAATTTGGCGCAACAAACTTTGCTTATTCGGTTACAAAAGCGTGGAATATTAGTGGTTTTGGAATTCTTTCGACTTCAAAAACAGATTTGGAAACGAAATCGCAAACCACAATTTTAGATTCCGGCGATCAGCAAAAACGAGAAGAAGAAACGCATCAAAAAAATAATTTGGGTCTTTTTAAATTGAGTTCTACATATAAGCCAAACGATAAATTTCAGTTTGATTACGACATCTTAACCAAATTATCCAAACAAGAGGAAGATACTGATTTACTTCGTGAATCAGTTGTTCAGAATATTTCGGATACAGAAACTATTTTAACGAATAAAAAACAAGATCCGACATCTGTAAATCAAAATTTGAGTTTGTATTACACACAAAGCACTAAAAATATTTTTGCTTTTGAAATGCAGCATTTATATCAGGATGAAAATCCGTTTTATAATGCTAATTTAAGAACGCAGCCTTTTGTTTTGTCTGGTTATGCACCAGATCAGAGTAGAAATGATTTGAATCAGAATCGTTTTGTGAAAACCAATAAAATCGATGCAAAACTGGATTACTATTATATGGTAACACCAAAAAGCAACATCAATATTACGTTTGGGAATACGTATTCACACCAAAATTTTGATTCTCATATTTTTCAGATTTTGGATAACGGAGATAGAAATGATCTGAACACGCCGGAAAACAACAATCAGGTTAATTATAATTTTAATGATGTGTTTTTAGGATTTCATTATAAAATACTAACCGGAAAATTTACTTTAACACCTGGTTTTAGTGTGCATTCTTATTCGATGAAAAACACACAATTAGGAACAGATTATTCTCAGAATTTTACCAAAATTCTGCCGGACTTTTTTGCACTTTACCAAATTAAAAAAGCAGAAACGCTGACGTATAATTTCTCATTGACCAATGATTTTACAGATATTAATCAATTGGCGGCTGGTAATGTTTTGTCGGATTACAGCAGTTTATTTCGCGGAAATCGTTTCTTGGAAAACGCAACTTCTCAAGTTCATACGCTTCGATATTTCAAATACAATATGTTCAATTTTGAAAATATTTTTGCAAATGCAACTTATACCAGAAAAGTAGATGCGATAAAAACAGCGGCAGATTTTACCGGAATTAATCAAACTTCAGTTCCTTATAATTCGAATTTGGCAGACGAAAATTTTATTGGAATTGGAAATTACGGAAGATCGTTTTTAAAGAACTATAAAGCTTCGGTAAACGCAAGTTTTAACTGGTCAAAATTTAATAATATTCAAAATGAAGAATTGGCAACAACAGAAAGTTTTGTACAGAGTTACACTATAAAAGCTTCAACAAACTATAAAAACCTGCCGAATATTGAATTAGGTTATAATGCTTTGATTAACAAATACAGCGGTTCGACTTATTATACAGACAAACCTTTTGTGAGATTAGATTATTACTTTCTAAATAGTTTTTCTTTTGTTTCAGAATATGAGTTTTACCATTATTATAACGGCAATAAAACAGTCGATAACGAATATGATTTTTTGAGTGCCAGTTTAATTTATCAAAAAAAGGATAGTAAATGGGAGTATAAAATTGCGGCAACAAACTTGTTAAACACCAGGTATCTTAATGATGACAGCTTCTCGCAGTTTTCTACACGAGTTTCGCAATATACCGTTCAGCCTCGTTATATTATCTTTTCGCTGAAATATAATTTATAGTATTCGAAGTATTAATTTAGATTTAAGTTATTTGATTTCAATAATAATCGAATATCTTTACGTGTAATATTAACAGCCAAATTTTATATTATGCGCAATTTTATATGGAGTTCCTTAGCGTTCTTTTGTTTAATATCCACTTCTTTTTCTCAAACAAAAACAATCGAAAAGGGAACTTATATTTCTACAAATAAAGGTCAGAAAATCAAATTAAATTTATTAGAAGATAACAAATACGAATTAGTTTTTTATACAGGCGAATACAAAATCAAAGGAGATTCGCTATTATTTTTTCAGAAAGAAAAAGCTGAAAGTGCTTTTAATGTTGTTTTTAATAAAGGCAAAAAGTCAGACAAAGTCAAAATTAAGTTTATTGATCCTTCTTATTACTCCTTTTACATTGGTACACAAAAAGGTTCCGGACCGGTTGAATATCAAAAAATAACCGATATCAAGACTAAAGTTGATCCGGAATGGAAAGAGATTGATCTTGAGTTCGAAATCGAGCGAACCGATTTTTTATATTTTGTATATGAAGGATATGAAACAGAAAGTCAGCTTTCGAAATTTGCTTTGCCAAAAGATGTTTCAGAAGTTACTGTAAAGTACGAACTGGACGTTTTGGGAGATTTGAATATCTCGGGATTTCTGGATAAGAAAACAAACGAACTTAAAATTTCTGAACAGAAAGGTAAAAATCCTTTAGTGTTTGTAAACGAAAAAGAAGCTAAGTCTGAAAACAATCCTTCAAAAGTGACGCCTCTTGAAAATCAGAAAATCTCAAACTGGACGTATCCTGGAAAAGAAGCTTTAATAAAGGATGATTTTGGAACAACTGTTGTTGAGACAGATACAGCCGCGACTGCTTATCCTGCGCCTACATTTGATTTTAAATTTAAAACTGAAAAAAGTCTAAAAAGTGCACTTGCAGCCACAAAAACAGCTAAAAATAAATTTTTGGTTGTAAGTATAGACAACAAAAATGCCAACGCTAAAGCCGATTTTGCTGCATTTTTGAAAGATATGGAAACGCAGGTCGGTTACAGCATGTATAACGGTTATGATGCTCAATATGATGTTTTTAATTATTATTTGGCTACAGCCGATGATAAAAAGTGGTTGAAGGCAAATAAAGTTTCAGATGATCCAAGCGTTGTTGTTTTAAATGGTGACGGCGATATTTTAGCAACAGCAAAATCTAGTTTGTTAGATAAAAAATCGGAGTTTAATTATTACGACGGTCTTTATAAAAGTCTGCAAATAACAGATGCTTTCTATGCTTTTAAGAAAGTACAGAAAAATAAAAAGGTTACAGATGCTGATTTAGTTGCAGCTTTTTACAAAGCGGCTATCACAGAATTGCCTTATGATTATCACTACGAAGGAGATTCTACTTATACCGAAGAGGTAACGTATTTTAAATACACGAAGATTGGTTTAGATAAAAAAGAGATTTCTCAAATCTGGAAAAAATTAATTGAAGCGCATCAAAAAGATACAAAACCAAACAGATATTTAGTTCAGACTATTTTGAATGAAATCAAAAATCAGGGTTTTTACAAACATTTCTTCAATGAAGACAGAGTTTTAAATGATACCGACTTCCTTGCAATTGATTATTTGATCAAACATTATGATGCGATACAGCAAATGAATACAGCAAATGAACAAGGTGAAGCTATTGCATTGTATACCGGGAGTTTAAGCGCTGAAATTTCATCTTCATTGCAACAGAATACTTATATTTCACAAGAAGGTGTTGAAGGAACTGCCAATCAAAATAAAATAAGCAGCGTTTATAAAAAACTGATTACGTCCGGAAAAGGGGATTACGATTCTTATAAAAACTATTTTACTTTTTTAACTACAGATGTTGAAAACAGCAATAATGACGGAACTCTTATAAAAGAATTTGACACTTATTTTGAAAAGTATTTGTCTACGGATAAAGGAAATGCAATTCAGCGATTAGACGAATTGTATGGAACAATTAACCCTGAATTTGAGTACAATTACGGAGGCTGGAATGCATTTAAAGATTATAATTCTAACCTTGCAAATACTGTTGCATGGCAGGTAACATTAAAACCGGAAAATGCCAGTTATATTAAAGCAGCTATAAACTGGTCTGAATACAGTTTGATTATCACTAAAAATAATCCGTATTATTTAGATACTTTGGGACAGTTGTATTATAAAGACGGACAGAAAGAAAAAGCAATTGCAACACAAACTTTAGCGGTTAAATATTTAACTCCTGAAGTTGAAGAACAAACTGCAATGGAAATTCGTGAAACATTAACTAAAATGCAAAACGGAACGTATTAAGTTTAAAATAGATTTAAAAAAGAACCCGACAAAAGTAAAATCTTGTCGGGTTCTTTTTTATTTCTTAATGCCAACCATTATTTTTATCTGGTAGTTTTCTAAGATTTTTTTGTTGTTTTCAATTTTACCATTTGCAAGAAAATAATGTAGTAAAACCGTATATTTTGAATTCTCTATTTTTTGTTCAATTTTTTCAGGTGAATCAGAATAGTCGTTTCCAATTTTAAATTTTGAATTTGAATTGACAAAATCATTTATTTTCAGAGGAATTACATCCTGATTAATTTGTAAATCCTGCCCGTAATCTTTTTCTATTGATTTTATGGAGTAGGATACATTATTTATAGTGATACAATTATTGCATTCAAAACCATTGTTTTTAAATAAGGTAAAAATGAAATCATATCCATGAATATTTTCTACAACATTGTCCTTGTTTTCGTAGAAATAATAATTAAATGAATCGTTTGCATCTTCTTTTCTGTCATATTCAGATCGATATTGAAAACCTAAACTTTCCATAATTTCACGTGGATATGGATCTTTATCTCTTTTATAAAGAGCATCCAGTTTTTTATTGGCATACGGAAGCAGAACTTCAAATCCATAATTTCTTTCTAGAAAATAAACAATACTGCTTAATTCCTGCTCTTGTTCAAATGTTATTTTTTTACCTTCGGATTTTTGCAGATAACTTTCAAAACGCCATAACTGACTGTATTTTGAAACAGAATCTGCGCTTTGCGGACCAACAATCGAAAACAGTCCGGCAAGACACATGCTTATCGGAATGAATTTTATTTTTGGATGTTTGTTGATTAAAAAATACGCCACAACAATTGCAAGCCAAATCGATAACAATAAAACGTAATAACGTTCGTGTGTGAATCCGTAAAGATTAATTCGGTACAAAATGGCCCAGAATAACAATAGCAATAACGGAATTAATAAAAAGTAAAACCAGCGATTGAACGTTCGCATCCAGAGATTTCCGTTTTCATTTGCAATAGGATGAACCAATAAAAATGAAAGAATTCCGGTAATAGCAAAAGCTAATACAAGGTAAGAAACCCAACCAACAGGCAATGAAAGTGTCACGAGGATTTTAGCTTCGTAACAGATTAAAATTACCAGATAAAGACTTATTAAAGGCAATAAAACATACTGGGTAAAGTTTTTGAGTCCTTTTGGGTAATTTAATTCAAGTGCAATTTCTTCCTTATCAATTTCCGGAACTCCATTTAAAAAGAAGATCGTATTGAAAATCCCGAAAATGGTGAAAAAGATATAAAGGTAAATATTGTCGTAAAAATCAAATTTAAATAGTTTTTCGATCGCTAAAATGGCCAAAGCCAAACCGCCATACAGCACAACGCTATACAAACCAGACGTTAGGATTCTGAGGAAAAGCTGTTTGTTGAATTCCCAAAATTCTTCCTGATTGTATTTTTTTGGTAAGAATCCGGCAAACGAAACCAATAGATGTAAGGCGATATTGAGAACGAAAAACTGCTGAAATTCTGTTTGTGTTATTTTTTCGCTAAAGCTAAATACAAAAGCAACAACTAATGATCCAAGTAATAAACTGGCGGCAAATCTTAAGATTTTCTTTTTGTCTGAACTAAGAAAAAATAAACTAACAGAAAGAAAAAGAACAAGGCAAAGCGAAGAACTCATCAAAGCTTTTTCATAAAACGCTCTGTTGGGATTATTGTACTCTATTTCATTGAGAATAATCGCAAAAACAGTCCCGATAACGGCAGTTAAAACTTCTAACGGGAATCTGAAAACTGTTTTTTGTATTGCATTCAATACATTTTGTAACGAAGGAAGTTTACTCATTTTTGGTCTGGTTAATTTAGCATTAAAGAAAAGCAAATGCGATCTAATAACCAAATAAAAACCCCGAAGTCTATAGCATAGAAATCGGGGTAATATAAGTAAGATTAAAAAGAAATGGACTGTGAAGCCTAAGAATTAATAATCGTTTGAATTAAAAATTAAAGTCCGAATGCAGCTTTTACTTTGTCAACAAAATCAAGTTTTTCCCAAGTAAACAACTCTACAGTAACTGTTTTTGAATGTCCTCCCGGAGCAGCAAAAGTTTTAGTTACAACTTCTGGTTTACGTCCCATGTGTCCGTAAGCAGCAGTTTCGCTATAAATAGGGTTTCTTAATTTTAAACGTTGCTCGATAAAGTAAGGACGCATATCAAATAACTCTTCTACTTTTTTAGCAATTTCACCGTTAGTTAAATTTACTTTAGAAGTTCCGTAAGTTTCAATGAAAATACCCATTGGCTGAGCCACTCCAATTGCATAAGAAACCTGTACTAAAATCTCGTCAGCAACACCTGCAGCCACTAAGTTTTTAGCGATATGACGTGTAGCATAAGCCGCACTTCTGTCTACTTTACTTGGATCTTTTCCAGAGAAAGCACCACCACCGTGAGCTCCTTTTCCACCGTAAGTATCAACAATGATTTTTCTTCCTGTTAAACCAGTATCTCCGTGAGGTCCTCCAATTACGAATTTTCCTGTTGGGTTGATATGGTAGTTGATTTTATCGTTGAATAAATGTGCGTGCGTTGGGTTTTTAGCAATGATTCTTGGAATCAAAATTTCGATAATATCTTTTTTGATTTTAGCCAGCATTGTAGCTTCTTCATCAAAATCATCGTGTTGAGTCGAAATTACAATCGCATCAATACGGGTTGGTTTGTTATCGTCGCTATATTCTAAAGTTACCTGAGATTTAGCATCCGGACGTAAATAAGTGATTTCTTTATTTTCACGTCTTAAAATCGCTAACTCCTGTAATAATTTATGAGATAAATCAAGAGCCAATGGCATGTAGTTTTCAGTTTCGTTAGTTGCGTAACCAAACATCATTCCCTGATCTCCTGCACCTTGTTCTTCTGGCTTAGCTCTGTCTACACCTTGATTAATATCTGCAGATTGTTCGTGAATTGCTGATAAAATTCCACAAGAATTTGCCTCAAACATGTATTCGCTTTTTGTATATCCAATTTTACGGATTACTTCACGAGCGATTTGCTGCACATCAAGATAGGTATTCGATTTTACTTCTCCGGCCAAAATTACCTGACCAGTTGTAACTAAAGTTTCACATGCTACTTTTGAGTCAGCATCAAATGCTAAGAAGTTATCAATTAATGCATCCGAAATTTGATCTGCAACTTTGTCTGGATGCCCTTCACTAACAGATTCTGACGTAAATAAATAAGCCATAATAATTATTAAATTAAAATTAAGCGAGGAAAATAATTGCTGAAAAAGGCTAAAGGAGATTTCCTGCTTTAGCATTTTTTACTACCGAAATCAATCTTTCAGTATTCATAACGAACCATTTCATTATGAAGAGGTTGCAATCAGTTCAAATTTTTCCTCTGTATTCGCGTGCAAAAGTACAAAACCATTTTGATTTGCAAATTAAAGTTGAACATTTTTTATTTTTCTAAGCAGAAATTTAACATAATATACTAATTTGATAGGGTAATGGAAAATAAATCAATTTTTGTTTGGTGGTTTGAAAAAAAGTTCCCACATTTGCCAAACAAAACAAATAGAAAAAATGAATTTAGTAATTAAAAATATGTGTTGCATGATGCCGGAAACTTCCGCAGAGTGCACTATTGTTTAGTATCTAAATCTAAAAATAACAATAAGACCTCTGCAAATCGCAGAGGTTTTTTTTTGATCCCAATTGAAAGTGTAAAAATTTAAACCATATGTAGAGATGCACAGCAGTGCATCTAAAATTATAGAAGTTGATAGTATTAAATGAACTTATTAACTTATATGGTGAAAACAAAAAATAAAATGAATTCAGTAGTAAATAAAATGATGATGTGTTGTAAGATGTGTATGTGCATCCAGACTTGCTATTACCGAAAGTGAAAGATAAAATCTTTGTTATAGTTAAAACTATAAGCCCTTTTGGTAAGCCATCCGAAAGGGCTTTTTTATTTCCAACAATTAAAATTAAAATCATGAACACACTAGATATAAATACAATCGCATTTCAATATTTATTAAGAACAGATTCTCAAAAAAGTAATAATGCTGAAGAATAATCCGGAACAATACATGACAAGTCAAAAATCATTACTGTTTCAAATGTATGAGCTTGAAGAAGAAAAGTTTTTTGTTTAAATCTGTTCAAAATCAATTACAACATAAATTCAATTACAATATAAATCTATCTAACAATATTTAAAAAACTAAGAATCATGAGCACACAAAAATTCGCAACAAACGCACTACACGCAGGACACGACGTAACTAAAAACGGAAGCACAAGAGCAGTGCCTATTTATCAGACCTCATCGTATGTTTTTAATAATGCTGATCATGCCGCTAATTTATTTGGTTTGGCAGAAGCAGGATTTATTTACACAAGATTAAATAACCCAACAAATGATGTTTTAGAACAACGGCTTGCAGCGCTGGAAGGCGGAATAGCAGCGGTTGTTACAGCATCCGGAGCATCGGCAATTGCAACAACTTTCCTGACTTTACTAAAAGCCGGAGATCACATTGTGGCATCAAACAGTTTATACGGCGGAACTTATAACTTATTAAAAGTGACTTTGCCTCGTTTGGGAATTACAACAACATTTGTTGATCCTGCAAGAGCAGAAAATTTCACCAAAGCAGCAAAAGAAAACACAAGAGCTTTCTTTGTAGAATCTTTGGGAAATCCAAAATTAGATGTTTTGGATTTGAAGGCAATTTCGGCGGAAGCCAAAAACTTTAAAGTGCCTTTTATTGTAGATAATACAGTGGCGACTTCTTATTTATTAAAACCAATTGAGCACGGAGCGAATATTGTAATTCATTCCTTAACTAAATATATCGCCGGAAACGGAACTTCATTAGGCGGCGCCATTATCGATGCCGGAACTTTTGACTGGTCTAACGGAAAATTCCCTGAATTTACAGAACCTTCTGCAGGATATCACGGATTAGTATATCACGAAGCTTTAGGAAATGCTGCTTTTATTGCAAAAGCAAGAATTGAAGGATTGCGTGATTTTGGTGCAGCTTTGAGTCCGTTTAATGCTTTTCAAATTATTCAGGGATTAGAAACATTACCAATCCGAATTAAAAAACACAGCGAAAATGCTTTGGCTTTAGCCGAATGGTTAGAGAAACAAGATGAGGTGGTTTGGGTAAATTATCCGGGTTTAAAAACCAATAAATATTATGATTTAGCCAAGCAATATCTTCCGGAAGGACAAAGCGGCATTATCACTTTTGGATTAAAAGGTGGTTTTGATGCAGCTAAAAAAGTAGTGGATCAAACCAAATTATTCTCCTTATTGGCAAATATTGGCGACACAAAATCACTAATTATTCATCCGGCAAGTACGACGCATCAGCAATTGACAGATTCGGAACAATTGGAAACCGGAGTTTCAAAAGATTTAATCCGACTTTCTGTTGGAATTGAAGATATCGAAGATTTAATCGCCGATTTAAAAACAGTTTTTGCAAATGTGACACAATCACAATACAGCATTAATAAGAATTAGGTTTTTTTGTTTTTTGTTTGAAAAATTGCCTTTAGCAAGTGAGTTTTGCTAGAGGTGATTTTTTATGAAAAAACACAACATATATTTTTTCACCATATAAGTAGAGACGCACAGCAGTGCGTCTAATTAGTGCGTCTAAATTATGAATGTTTGATACTATTTAAATGAACTTATATCACTTATATGGTTTAATCAACCCCCAATAAATTAAAAATTATGTCAAAGCTTAAAATAAATATTATCCTTTTTGGAATTGGAAATATCGGAAGCACTTTGATTAATCAGATTATTGAAAGTCAGGAATTTTTTCTGCAAAGTAAAAACATCGATTTTCATTTTCCGATTATCACCAATTCTACCGTTGCTTTTTTCGAGAAAGAAGGCGTTGGATATGCCTGGGAAACCAATTTTGTGCAATTGGCTGTTCCTTTTAAAGTAGAAGATATTATAGAATTTGCGAAAGAAAATGAATTCGAAAATCTAATCGCAGTTGATGCAACAGCGAGCGACGAATTAATAAGTCATTATAATACGTTGATTCAAAACGGATTCAATATTGTGGCTGTCAATAAAAAAGCAAATACGCTTCCGCTTGATCTTTATAAAGAAATAAGAGAAAATCTTAAAAAGTATGACAAAGAGTTTCTTTATGAAACTTCAGTCGATACCGGATTTCCTGTTTTGCAAACATTAAGAGACTTATATTATTCAGGAGAAAAGATAACCAAGATTCGGGGCGTTTTCTCTGATAATCTGAGTTATGTTTTTAATCGGTTTTCGAATGAAGAAGCAACTTTTTCATCTGTTTTAAAAGATGCCAGTTTATTAGGATTGATGCGTTCTACCTTTAAAGAAGATTTATCCGGAAATGATACGGCCAGAAAACTACTGATTCTCACCAGAGAAATTGGGAAAGATTTTGAACTTTCGGATATTAAAATCAATCCTCTTATTACACAAGAACATTTAGAGAAAAACGGAATCCTTAATAAAGATGCTATCGATAAATCTTTTAAAATTGCAAAAATCACCCAGGCTGATAATCACGTTTTGAGGTATGTAGGCGAATTTGATGTTACTAAAAACACCTTAGAAGTAAAATTAATTTCTGAATCTGCCACATCTCCCATTGGTCAGTTAAAAGGATCTGATACGATTTTCGAAATTTATACACAATCATATGCAGATGTTCCCATTGTAATTCAAAGCGCATCGGCATGCAAGCAGGCAATTTCAAGAGGAATAATAACTGATATTTTGAAAGTGGCTGAAAAAATTAAAAATAAAGAAGCAGTCTGGCTTTAAGCCAAAGAAAAAAAATGCTTTGAATGTTCTTTGATAAACTGATTTGTGGAAATAATAAATTGAAAATTAAGTTTTTGTAAGTTTTTACCGTGTTTTTGTGTAACAAAAAATTTGTAAGATGTTTTATATCGAAAAAAAATAGTTTTTTGTCGGATTTTCGTATTAATTTATTGTTTTTTATTTGCGTAATTAAAATAATATTCCCATATTTGTTAAACCCAAAAGCTACTGAATCAATGCACTTAAATGTCTATAAAATGTTTTGCGCCATTTCGGTTAGAACCGTTGGGGTGTCTTTTGCTTAAATTGTAAGAAAACAATAAAAATATATGCAAAAGCCTCCCGATAATTTTTTGGAGGCTTTTTAATTTTATAAGAAAATGCAAGAATTTAAAATAATAAATAAATCACAGATGAATAAATCCCTACAGATGAACAAGATGTTCTCTGTCGCAGCTATTTGCATGCGCGTCTGTTGATACTAAAAGTATATATGAGTTTTGAAAAACTTAAACCCTTTTGGTATCACGCTCCAAAAGGGTTTTTTTATTTCATTTTGCAAGCTTAACAAAATAATAAACGAATAATAAAGATAAAAAAATACACAACGAACTAAAACTTAACATCATGAGTACATTAAACTATTTTACAAGAACATTTTCAAAATTGAGAAACAGGACTAAAAGAAATAATCCGCCGCCGCCAAACGAATTGATCCATCCAAGTTTTGGGATCACGGAACCGGCAGATAATACCGCTGAGAAAAAAACGCCAAATTCATTATTGTTTTTGATGTACTCAAAAGAAAATGAAACGCTTTTTATCTAAATCAAAAAGCATCATAAAATAGGGGATAACCTGCTTAATTTTACTGGGCAAATCGTTCGGTAATTTTTTGCGTACAAGAGTTTTAGTTTGAATTATCTTTAAGAAATTGAGCAATCAGTTTCGATAAAATTTGTTTGTTTAAGAAATTAGTAGTTAATTTGCACCTTTAAGTTCAAAAACGTATTGAAATGTTATAAAGAAAGGACGAGGGATTAGACCCGATGAATCCTTAGCAACCCTTCGGTAAAGCGAAGAAGGTGCTGCATTCTACCACGCCCAAACGTGGAAAGATAACAACAAGAATTTTTCTAGTTTCATACTAGTTTTTTCTTTCTAATATTTCCAGATACAAATCAATAATACAACAGATTTGAAATTGGAAAATATACCAAACCCTTTTACCATACAAAATTTCACCACCGAAAATGGTGCACTTTACCGTTCGTTACCTTTAAGCTTTACCGTTTCCGGTTTGCCATTGCATAGCGCGCCTATTGTTTTGGTAAATCACGCCTTGACAGGAAATGCTCAGGTTACCGGCGAAAACGGCTGGTGGAGCGATTTAATTGGCGAAGGAAAAACAATCGATACCGATAAATATACCGTTCTGGCATTTAATGTTCCGGGTAACGGGACAGATGCTTTTATTATAGAAAACTACCAGGATTTTACAACCAGAGATATTGCCAGAATTTTTCTTGAAGGACTTGATGCTTTAAATATAGATCAGGTTCATACTATTATTGGCGGTTCTGTTGGCGGCGGAATTGCCTGGGAAATGCTGGCTCTAAGACCAGACATCACTCAAAACTTAATACCAATTGCAACCGACTGGAAATCGACAGACTGGATGATTGCCAATTGTTTTTTACAAGAGCAAATCCTGAACAATTCATCAAGACCAATCGAAGACGCCAGAATTCACGCCATGTTGTGTTACAGATCTCCGGAATCATTCAAGGAAAAATTTCAACGAACAACTAACGAAAATCTTTCTGTTTTTAATATAGAAAGCTGGCTGGCACATCACGGAGATAAATTGCAGAAAAGATATCAGTTGGCTTCATATAAATTAATGAACCAATTGCTAAAAACCATAGATATTACCAGAAACAGTGAGAGTTTCGAAACTTTAATATCAAAAACAAACGCCACAATTCATATTATCGGAATCAATTCGGATTTATTTTTTACGGCAAAAGAAAATAGAGAAACTTATCAGGATTTAAAAAAGTTCAAAGAGAATGTTTTTTATAACGAAATAGATTCAGTTCACGGACATGACGCTTTTTTAATCGAGTACAAACAATTAGATCATTTACTTGCCGATATTTTTAAGGCAGAAACAATAGCAAAATAAAATGAAAGTATTAAAATTTGGAGGTAAATCATTATCAAACGGAGAAGGACTTAATAAAGTTGTCTCAATTATTTCAGATAAAGTAAATCAGGGCGAGCAAATTGCCGTTGTAGTTTCTGCCCGCGGAGATGCTACAGATGAATTAGATTATATTTTAAAAATTGCCGCCAAAAACGGAAATTATAAACCCTTATTCGAAAATTTTAAAATCTATCAGATTTCAGATTATCCACAAGTTGATTTATCTGAAGAATTTACCATTTTAGAAAAACTTTTTGAAGGAGTAAGCTTAATTGGCGATTACAGCAACAAAATCAAAGATCAGATTTTATCGAAAGGCGAATTACTTTCGGCTAAATTACTGACTTCGATTTTGAAAGAAAAAGGAATTCCTGCCAACTTTGTTGATGCAAGAGAATTGCTAAAAACGGATTCTAAATTTGGTGATGCACAGCCATTAGAACAGCTTTCGAAGAAAAATGTAGTTAATTATTTTAAAGAACATAACGGTTCTACAGTAAATATTGTAACGGGTTTTATTGGTTCAAACAATAATAACGACACCACAACTTTAGGAAGAAACGGAAGTAATTATACCGCTTCGTTAATTGCTAATTATTTGAATGCCGAAGAATTACAAAACTTTACGCACGTTGACGGAATTTACACAGCAAATCCTGATTTGGTTGCCGATGCTAAAAAAATCGAATTTCTTTCGTTTAATGAAGCCAACGAATTAGCGAATTTTGGAGCTACAATTCTGCACGCAAAGACGATTATTCCATTGTTGGAAAAAAATATTCCGCTTCGTATTTTAAATACATTCAATCATGAAAATCGCGGAACTTTAATTACTTCAGATTCTACAAAAGAAGGAATCAAAACACTTTCTGTTTTAGAAAATGTTTCTCTTGTAAATCTTGAAGGTCGCGGATTACTTGGAAAAGCCGGTGTTGATGCCCGTATTTTTAAAGTAATGGGAGATCACAATATCAGTGTAAGCATTATTTCGCAAGGTTCTTCAGAAAGAGGAATTGGACTTGTTGTAGCGACTGATAAAGCGACATTAGCCATGGTTGAATTAGAAAAAGAGTTCGAAAATGACTTTTATTCTAAAGATGTAAACCAGATTACGGTAACAGATAATGTATCGGTAATTTCGATTATTGGTCAGGATTTGAGCACTTTCCATAAACCTTATACCGCATTAATTAAAAATAAAATTGTTCCGATACTGTTTAACAACACCGTTACGGGTAAAAACGTGAGTTTGGTTGTTAAGAAATCAGAACTGAATAAAGCTTTAAACGTAATTCACGGAGAAATTTTTGGAGTTTCTAAAAAAATCAACATTGCGATTATTGGTCACGGTTTAGTGGGCGGAACTTTAATCAACCAGATTTTAGAATCGGCTGCAGCCATCGAAAAAAGAAAAGATGTTAAGCTTAATGTTTTTGCTATCGCCAATTCTAAAAAATTACTTTTAAATAAAAACGGCGTAACTTCAAACTGGAAAACAGATATTGAAAAAGAAGGTCTTGCGTATACAATTCAGGACATTATCCTTTATGCAAACCAACATCATTTAGAAAACTTAATTGCGATTGATAATACGGCAAGTGCTTCATTCGTAGAAAATTATATTCCGTTTGTAGAAAGCAGTTTCGATTTGATTTCTTCTAATAAAGTAGCCAATACATTAAGCTACGGTTTTTATAAAGAATTGAGAAAAGCTTTGGCAGAAAACCAAAAGAATTATTTGTACGAAACCAATGTTGGTGCAGGTTTGCCATTAATTGATACCATAAAATTATTACACCTTTCGGGTGAAAATATCACGAAAATAAAAGGGGTTTTCTCCGGAACTTTGAGTTATTTATTCAATAATTTTTCTGCTAAAGATGTTCCGTTTAGCGAAATTTTGAAAGAAGCGATCGATAACGGATATACAGAACCGGACCCTCGTGAGGATTTATGCGGAAATGATGTGGGAAGAAAATTATTGATTTTAGCGAGAGAATTGGATTTACAGAATGAGTTTGAAGAAATCTCGATTCAGAATTTAATTCCGGAGCATTTACGTGAAGGAAACGTATCTGATTTCTTAACGAAACTAAAAGAATTCGACCCAATTTACGAGAAAATAAAAGCCGATCAAAAGCCAAATCACGTCTTAAGATACATTGGTGAATTGTCTGGAGATTTGCAAAATGACAAAGGAAATCTGGAAGTAAAATTAGTTTCTGTTCCTTCAGATACCGCCTTGGGCGGATTAAAAGGCTCAGATTCTTTCTTCGAAATTTATACAGAATCTTATGGCGATCGTCCAATCGTAATTCAGGGAGCCGGTGCAGGTTCTGCGGTTACGGCAAGAGGAGTTTTTGGAGATATTTTGAGATTATCAGATAAAGGCTAATAGATTTTAGATTTCTGAATTCAAACAAAAAACAAAAAAATAACAACACAATGAAAGTAACCCTAAACAGAGTAAACGATGCGTTTCATTTTAAACTCAAAAATGAACGCGGGCATGTAGTCGACGTCGATAGCCGCGCAGAATTTGGCGGAAGCGATTTAGGTGCAAGTCCGATGGAATTAGTTTTAATGGGTGTTGCCGGATGCAGCGCCATTGATATGATTTCAATTTTGAAGAAACAGCGTCAGGAAATCACATCTTTTAATGCTGAGGTTGAAGGCGAGCGTGTTCAGGTTGATGAAGCAAAACCTTTTAAGGAAATCAATGTAGTTTTTTATTTAGAAGGTGATATTGTTCCGGAAAAAGCACAACGCGCAGCACAGCTTTCTTTTGAGAAATATTGCTCGGTTGCCAAAACAGTTGAACCAACAGCAACCATCAAATATAAAGTTGTACTCAACAACGAACAATTATAGAATTAGAAAATTAGTCAATTGGAGAATTAGATAATTCTTTATTGCTATTAAATTAATGAAAGGTTATTTCGTGAAACTCTGCGAAACAACTCTTTTAAACAAACAACACAATGAATAAAGAAGAATTTGGTTTTGAAACACAAGCCATACGCACACATTTAGAAAAAACACAATTTCAGGAACATTCAACTCCTTTGTATCTATCATCAAGTTTTGTATTTGAAGATGCAGAGGATATGAGAGCGTCTTTCACAGAAGAAAAAGTCCGCAATATTTATTCTCGTTTTAGCAACCCAAATACAACAGAGTTTGTAGATAAGGTTTGCGCCATGGAAGGTGCCGAAGCAGGTTATGCTTTTGCAACCGGAATGGCTGCTATATATTCTACTTTTGCCGCATTGCTGGATTCAGGCGATCATATTGTGTCTGCCGGAAGTGTTTTTGGATCTACTCACGCATTGTTTATGACGTATTTTCCAAAATGGAATATTGAAACCACCTATTTTGATATTAATAAACCGGAAACAATAGAAAGTTTTATTAAGCCAAACACAAAAATTTTATATGCTGAAACACCAACAAATCCTGGTGTAGATGTAGTTGATTTGGAATTGTTGGGTCAAATTGCAAAAAAACACAATTTGATTTTAATAATTGACAACTGTTTTGCTACGCCATACATTCAGCAGCCTATTAAATATGGTGCACATATCGTAATTCATTCGGCAACAAAATTAATTGACGGTCAGGGTCGTGTTTTAGGTGGAGTTGCAGTTGGAGAGGCTGAATTAATTCGTAAAATATATTTATTTTCAAGAAATACAGGACCGGCAATGTCACCATTTAACGCTTGGGTATTGTCAAAAAGTTTAGAAACTCTGGCTGTTCGTGTTGATAAGCATTGTGAAAATGCTTTAAAAGTAGCTGAGTTTTTAGAAAGTCACCCAAATGTAGAGAGCGTGAAATATCCGTTTCTAAAATCGCATCCAAAATATGAAGTTGCAAAAAAGCAAATGCTTTTGGGTGGAAATATTATTGCAATTGAAATTAAAGGCGGTATCGAAGCAGGAAGAAAATTTTTAGATAAAATTAAATTATGCTCACTTTCGGCAAATATTGGAGATGTAAAAACAATTGTAACCCATCCTGCATCAACAACACACAGTAAATTATCTGTTGAAGAAAAACTTGCAGTTGGAATTACAGAAGGTTTAGTGCGTGTTTCTGTAGGTTTAGAAACGGTTAAAGATGTAATTGCTGATTTAGATCAGGCGCTTTCTTAAATAATTTTAGACTTTAGATTTCTGATTTTAGATTATTAGAATCAATAATTCAAGATACAAATAACGATTTTTGACTGTAATTCTATTACTGTTAAAAATCGTTATTCTATTTTATAATTGTTTGGGTAAAAAGTATATTTTTGTTTGGATTAAAATTTTAAATCTATTAATAATCATAAACTTAAAACCAAACCAAACATGAGTAACTCTACTTACATTCTTGATGAATCATTGTTGGCTTCTAAAGGAAGCCGTATTCTAAATTATATTTTAGATATCATTTTTATTATGATCTTAATCTTTTTTTTCGCTTTCGTATTGGCCATTTTAGCGAATCTTTTGCAATGGAACGGAATATTACTTTGGTTAAGCGACATGAGTGATCTTAGCGGACAAGTAGTTTTTATTGGTGTTACAATTTTTTACTATACAGTTACAGAAGGATTTTTAGGAAGATCATTAGGGAAACTTATTACAGGTACAATCGTAGTAGATGAAAGTGGTGAAAAGCCAGATTTTGGAACTATTTTGAAAAGAAGTTTATGTCGTTTAATTCCATTTGAAGTTTTTTCTTTTTTAGGAAGCTCAGGAAGAGGCTGGCATGATACAATATCAGACACCTATGTAGTTAATAAAAAAGAGTTGGTAGAAAACATAAAAACGTTTCATGAATTCAATTTAATTGGTGCAAATGATTCAAATTAGTTAAACTATACTAATTTAGTAGAATTTAAATTGAATGTGTTATTTTTCTCGTTTAAAAAGCTTATTTTTGTTGCAGAAAAATGTGCAGTCGGTTAATTTTAGATAAAAATCTAAAAACTGCGTTCTTAAACTAAAATTATATAAGTGCTTTCAAAGAAAACAAAATACGGAATTAAAGCGTTAACATATTTAGCCAGGCGAGAAAATAATGAACCTGTACAAATTGCCGAAATAGCGAAAAGCGAACATATTTCGATTAAATTTCTCGAAAGTATTTTATTATTGCTGCGAAACTCAGGGTTTCTGGGAGCAAAAAAAGGAAAAGGCGGAGGTTATTATCTGATAAAAGATCCGAAAGATATCAGCATGGCCAAAGTTTATCGTATCCTTGAAGGTCCGATTGCATTGCTTCCTTGCGCAAGTCATAATTTCTACGAAAGATGTGATGATTGCGATGATGAATCAACCTGTGCTGCAAGACGCTTAATGACGGAAGTTCGTGATAACACACTTAAAATTCTTGAAAGTAATTCATTAGCAGATATTGCATTTTAATCAATTCGGTTCTAAAATAATAAAAGACCTTTTCGTAACTGAAAAGGTCTTTTTGTTTATAAAATAGTTGAAATTTTAGTTTAAAAAATCAATTTATATCCGGCAATAAAAAGCATTATTGCAATTGCATTTCTAAGAAATAAATCAGGCACTTTTCCGCTTAACATACTTCCTATAAAAATTCCTGGAAGTGATCCTAATAACAATTGACCTAGTAAAACCAAATCTAAATTTCCCATAGAAGCATGTCCAATTCCGGCCACAAGCGTTAACGGCACAGCGTGAGCAATCTCAGTTCCAACCAAACGCGGCGTTGGTAAAAGCGGGTAAAGAAAAAATAAAGTAACCGTTCCTAAAGCTCCTGCGCCAATAGAAGTTAGGGTTACAGTTGCGCCTAATAAAACGCCAATTCCAATTGTAAGCATGTTTTGTGTATGGCTTTCGCTATGAAATTTGTCTCCGGCATGTTTTTGCGAAAAAACCAATAATCTTTTTTTAAACAAAATCGCCACTGATGTAAAAAGCAATGCCCAGCCCAAACTGTATTTTATTACAGCGTTTATGGTAGAGATATCTGTTTTTATGCTGTTTAATATCCATAAAGTCAATAGGGCAGCAGGAACACTTCCTAAAGTAAGCCAGCCGGTAATAGGCCAATTGATATTGCCTTTTTTATGATGAACAAATACGCCTCCCATTTTAGTAAAAGATGCATAAAGCAAGTCAGTACCAACTGCAGTTGTAGGTGGAATACCAAACCACAATAAAATTGGAGTCATTAAAGAACCGCCTCCAACACCGGTTAAACCAACCACAAAACCAACGAGCAAACCTGCAACAACAAGACCTATCTGAAAATCCATAATAAAAATTTGGCGTAAAAATAACAACAATTTTATAATTATCCTATGGAAATGGTAGACTTTAAAATCTATTTTAAGAATCAAATATTTGCCAATGTTTACTGTTGAAATACAATACAATATTCCCTTATTTGTTAAATTAGTTTGTTCAGGCTTTAAATATTTCGTTATAGTGTAATTAATGGACTATTAGCCGGTTAAAAAAATAAAAATATTGTTTTGATATTTAGAAATAAGTAGTATTTTTGCAATGTAATCTACTAAGCCGATAGGGTAATAGGTTTTTAATAAAAAAAAGACATAGAAATATGGAAAAAGAACTGAAAATTAATAGTGTTGATATTAAGTCCGACACATCAATAAAAGAAAAATTGTGGGTTATAATACCTGTTGTTTTACTTGTGGGGTTGTTAAGTACTTTGATATACAATCATTATGCTGAATTTTCATGGAATGGTTTTGTTTCAGGATTTAATCAGGAGTTTTTAATTTTTTTCCTTATTGGTGTATTTGCTCAATTGGTAGACGGAACATTAGGAATGGGTTACGGAGCAACTTCAACTTCTTTTTTATTAGCTTATGGAGTTCCACCGGTTGTGAGTAGTACTGCGGTTCACGTGTCTGAAATGTTTACAACGGGAGCATCGGCATTATCTCATCATCGTTTTGGGAATATCAATAAAAAACTAGTAAAACATTTATTGATTCCGGGGGTTTTAGGTTCGATCACAGGAGCTTATTTATTATCAGATGTGATTAACGGAGATTTTATTAAGCCCTTTATTGCGGTTTACATGATTATTTTGGCTGTTATTATTATCAAAAAAGCACTGAAAAAAACAATTGTAAAGAAGAAAACAAAAAAATTAAGCGTTTTGGCAGTCTTTGGTGGTTTTATGGATTCAGTTGGCGGCGGAGGCTGGGGACCAATCGTAACATCAACCTTGTTAGGAAGAGGAAGAAATCCACGTTATACCATTGGTTCTGTAAATGCAGCAGAGTTTGCAATTTCATTTGCAAGCGGAATTACTTTCATGCTTTTTGGAGGAATTCATGGTTGGCAGGTTATTATAGGTTTGATTTTAGGAGGCGTAATTGCCGCGCCGCTTGGAGCTTATCTGGTCAATAAAATCAAAAGAAAACCAATGATGATTGCAGTGGGAATTTTAATTATATTATTGAGTTTAAAAACATTATCTAAATTATTGTAATCGATTTTTTAGGAAGGAAAGAGAATATGAGTGCGACAATTATACAATCATTATTAGATAAAACAAAAGATTTTTCGCTTGACGAAACATTAGCTTTTTTAGCAAATGAGTTTCCGGGAAAAGTAATTTTCTCGACATCTTTTGGTCAGGAAGATCAGGTAATTACAGATTTTATTGTAAAAAGTAATCAGGATATTACCATTTTCACTTTAGATACGGGAAGACTATTTCAGGAAACTTACGATGTTTTTCATAAGACATTAAAAAAATACAAGAAACCAATTGAGGTTTATTTTCCGGAAGCAACAGCTGTAGAAAGTTTGTTGCAGCAAAAAGGACCAAACAGCTTTTATGATTCAGTTGAAAATAGAAAAGAGTGCTGTTTTATTCGAAAAGTGGTTCCGTTACGAAAAGCTTTGGCAGGAAATTCAGTTTGGATTACAGGTTTAAGAGCAGAACAATCTGAAAACAGACAAGATTTGAATTTGTTTGAATACGACGGAGGTTTCGAAATCATCAAATTCAATCCGTTGTTAAAATGGTCTTTAGAAGAAGTTGAAGCGTATTTATCAGAAAATAATGTTCCTCAAAATGCTTTGCACAAACAAGGTTTCGTAAGTATAGGATGTGCACCATGTACACGTGCAATTTTTCCCGGAGAAGATATCAGAGCCGGAAGGTGGTGGTGGGAATCAAGCCATAAAGAGTGTGGTTTGCATAGTGCTAAGAAAGAGTAGTAGAAGAAAGAAGCAAGAGACAAGACTTCTGCAGAGAATAGAATAGAGATTATAGAATAAAGAGTGGAGATTTTAGATCAGGCGAAAAACTTGAAACTTTAAACCTGAAACAAAATTTTTCACAACAAAAATATCAAACAAAAAAACAAAAATGAGTTCAGTATTAAAAACAAACGCTTTAGAGAGTGAAGCAATTTATATTTTCAGAGAAGTAATTTCACAGTTTGACAAACCGGTTTTACTTTTTTCTGGAGGAAAAGATTCTATAACATTGGTGCGTTTGGCACAAAAAGCATTTTTCCCTGCAAAAATTCCGTTTCCTCTTTTACATGTTGATACGGGACATAATTTTCCTGAAACAATTGCTTTCAGAGATAAATTGGTAGAAGAATTAGGTTTAGAGCTGATAGTTCGTAATGTTCAGGATGCTATTGATGAAGGAAAAGTGGTTGAAGAAACTGGTAAATATTCAAGCCGTAACAGCTTACAGACTACAACACTTTTAGATGCAATTGAAGAATTTAAGTTTGATGCTTGTATTGGCGGAGCGCGTCGTGATGAAGAAAAAGCAAGAGCAAAAGAGCGTATTTTTTCAGTTCGTGATGATTTTGGTCAATGGGATGAAAAAAATCAGCGTCCGGAATTGTTTGATATTTTGAACGGAAAAATAGAAAATGGTCAAAATGTTCGTGTTTTCCCAATTTCAAACTGGACAGAATTAGATGTTTGGAGTTATATCGAAAAAGAACACATCGAGATTCCGTCAATCTATTTTTCACATAAAAGAAAAGTTTTTTTGAGAGACGGTTTAATCTGGTCGCATTCTCCTTATGTGTATCAGGAAGAAGACGAACAAATCGAAGAAAGAATTGTTCGTTTCAGAACCGTTGGAGATATGAGTTGTACAGCCGCAGTTGAATCTTACGCAGCAACAATTCAGGAAGTTGTGGGAGAAATCAGAGAATCAACAATTTCTGAAAGAGGTGCCAGAATCGACGACAAACGTTCTGAAGCCGCAATGGAAAAGAGAAAACAACAAGGGTACTTTTAATTCAATTAAAAATTTAGAATTAAAAATTAAAATCAAAAAAACATACAGATTTAAATTTTAGACAAAGTTTTTCAAAACTTGAAACCTGAAACAAAATTTAAACCTGAAACAAAAAATACAGAATGGAAGTTTTAAAAATAGCAACAGCAGGAAGTGTAGATGACGGAAAAAGTACTTTAATCGGAAGATTATTGTATGATACAAAATCATTGACGACTGACAAAATAGAAGCAATCGAAAAAAGCAGCAGACAAAAAGGATATGATTATCTTGATTTTTCTTTGGCAACAGACGGATTAGTAGCAGAAAGAGAACAAGGAATCACGATTGACGTTGCACATATTTATTTTTCGACGGCAAAGAAAAGTTACATTATTGCAGATACTCCAGGGCACGTAGAATATACCAGAAACATGGTTACAGGAGCTTCAACTTCTCAGGTTTCTATTATTTTAATTGATGCCAGAAAAGGTGTAATTGAGCAAACGTATCGTCACTTTTTTATCAATAATTTATTGAGAGTAAAAGAGGTAATTGTTGCGATTAACAAAATGGACTTAGTTGATTATTCAGAAGAAGTTTTCAATAAAATCAAAGCCGATTTTCAGGCATTAAATGCAAAAAGTACTTTCAAGGAACAAAACGTAAGTTACATTCCGTTAAGTGCAATCAACGGCGGAAACGTAGTGGATAAATCGGAAAATATGAAATGGTACGATGGTCAAACCGTTCTGGAACATTTAGAAGGATTACATTCTCATGATGTTTTTGAAGCAGGAAAAACACGTTTTCCGGTTCAGACGGTTATTCGTCCAAAAACAGAAGAATACCATGACTTTAGAGGTTACGCCGGAAAATTATATGGAAACTCAATTAAGGTTGGAGATGCTGTAACGGTTCTTCCTTCTTTAACAGAATCAAAAGTATCTAAAATTCACTTTTTCGATAAACAATTTGATGAAGCAGTTGCAGGATCTTCCATTACAATCGAATTAGAAAATGATATCAATGTAACAAGAGGCGATATGATTGTAAAATCATCAGAACTTCCAAAAATTGAAAAAGAAATAAACACAACTGTCTGTTGGATGGACAGTAAAAAACTGGTTCCGGGTACAAAATATATTGTACAGCACAACACAAACTCGGTTTTGGCAAAAGTAGAAAGTATCAAAAATACCATCTCAACCGATTATTCTGGAACAAAAGAAGCATCACAATTGGCGATCAACGAAATTGGAGAAGTTAACATCAAACTAAGCAAACCATTGTATTTTGATGCTTACAACGAAAATAAATCAAACGGAGCTTTTATCTTAATTGATACTGCGACAAACACAACAGCAGGAGTAGGATTCATTAGATAGTTTCACTGCAAGCTTTAAGCTATAGGCTTTAAGCTAGCTAAAAACACAAAGTTTAAAAAAGCCTAGAGCGTACAGCTTAAAGCCTAAAGCGAAAGAAAAAATGGAAAGTTTTAGAACAGAAATAGAAAATCCGATTGTTCAGAAAGAGATCATCGATTTAGAAAAAAAGATTCATTTATTCCGTGGAGGAAAAATTGATGATGAGCGTTTTCGTAGTCTTCGTTTAGCGCGCGGAATTTACGGACAACGTCAGGAAGGTGTTCAAATGATTCGTATTAAATTGCCTTACGGTAAAGTAACGAGCGAACAATTGGTACGAATTACTAAAGTTTCTGATGAATATTCTACAGGACGTCTGCACATTACAACGCGTCAGGACATTCAGATTCACTATGTAAGTCTGGACAGAACTCCGGAACTTTGGGCAAATTTGGCAAAAGACGATGTTACCTTGCGTGAGGCTTGTGGAAACACAGTTCGTAATATTACAGGAAGCGAATTGGCCGGTGTAGATGTAAACGAACCATTTGATGTTTCGCCTTATGCACATGCTTTATTTCAATATTTATTAAGAAATCCGATTTGTCAGGAAATGGGACGTAAATTCAAAATTTCGTTCTCATCATCTGATGAAGATACCGCTTTGAGTTATTTGCACGATTTAGGATTTATCCCGAAAATTGTAGATGGCGTTCGTGGTTTCAAAATCATGTTTGGAGGAGGTTTAGGATCTCAACCGGCACATGCCGAATTACTTTCAGAATTCGTTCCGGCGAATCAGATTATTCCAACAGCAGAAGGCATCATCCGTATTTTTGACCGATACGGTGAACGTGCCAAAAGAATGAAAGCGCGTATGAAATTCTTAATCAAAGAAATGGGAAGAGATGTTTTCCTTGATTTGGTTGAAAAAGAGAAAAAAGCAATTGCCTTTGTAACATACGAAATTGACACAACCGCTTTTGACGGACCAATTCCGGAACCATTATTAGAAGCGCCACAAGTTACAATCGAAGATACGGCAGCTTATGAAGCGTGGAAAAAATCGAATGTAATTGCTCAGAAACAAGAAGGTTATTACGCCATTGGAATCAAAGTTTTATTAGGAGATTTTTATACCGATAAAGCCAGATTATTAGCCGATTTAATTAAGAATTATGCAGCAAATGAATTGCGTTTTTCATTGCGTCAAAATATTGTAATACGTCACGTAAAAGAAGCAAATTTGCCTTTCTTTTATCAGGAATTAGCCAAATTGAATTTTGTTCATTTAGGATATAATTCGACTGCTGACATTACAGCATGTCCTGGTACTGACACTTGCAATTTGGGGATTGCAAGCAGTACCGGAATTGCAGAAGAACTGGAGAAAGTTTTAAATGCAGAATATCCTCAGTACTTAAATAACCAGGAAATAGAAATCAAAATTTCGGGTTGTATGAATGCCTGCGGACAACATAATATGTCGGCAATTGGTTTTCAGGGAATGTCGATCAATTCGGGAAAATTAGTCGCTCCGGCGTTGCAGGTTTTATTGGGCGGAGGAAGATTAGGAAACGGATCAGGACGTTTTGCAGATAAAGTAATTAAAATTCCGAGCCGTAGAGGACCAGATGCATTACGTACGATTTTAAATGATTTTGATGCCAATGCAAACGGAGAAAAATTCCTGAATTATTACGATCAAAAAGGAGAGAAATATTTCTATGAAATACTAAAACCTTTCGCAGACGTAACCAATTTAACCGAAGCTGATTTCGTAGACTGGGGTAATGCAGATAATTATGTAAAAGCCGTTGGAGTTGGAGAATGTGCCGGAGTTGTAATTGATTTAGTAGCGACTTTATTATTAGAAGCCAAAGATAAATTAACGTTTGCTCAGGAATCATTCGACGAAAATAAATGGTCAGATGCTATTTACCATGCTTACGCAGGATTTGTAAACGGTGCAAAAGCATTGTTGCTTTCAGAAAACGAAAAAACAAATAACCACGCCGGAATTGTTGATTTATTTGATACCGTTTTCATTGCAACCGGAAAAATTGAATTGCCAACATCATTCAGAGAATTGGTATACCAAATCAATCAAAATGAGCCTTCAGAAGCTTTTGCAAAAGCATACATTCAACAAGGAATTTCATTTTTTGATATCATAGAAAAATACAGAGCTCAAGAATTAGCAAATGCATAATACAGTAAAACCCAAAGTAACTTTAGTTGGCGCAGGTCCCGGCGATCCGGATTTGCTTACGCTCAAAGCCGTAAAAGCACTAGCTGAAGCGAATGTGGTTTTGTACGATGCCTTGGCCAATGACGAAATATTAGCGCACGCACCAAAAAATGCCATCAAAATTTTTGTTGGAAAAAAAATAGGTAATCACGCTTACACACAAGATCAAATCAATCAGTTGATTGTGGATAATGCATTAACTTACGGAAATGTAGTGCGTTTAAAAGGCGGAGATCCGTTTATCTTCGGGCGTGGAAGCGAAGAAATAGAATTTATAGAAAGTTTCGGAATCCCGACAGTTGTCGTTCCAGGAATATCTTCGGTAGTGGCAGTTCCGGCAAATCTGGGAATTTCAATAACCAAAAGAGGTGTTTCAGAAAGTTTTTGGGCCATAACAGGAACAACTTCTGATCGAAAATTATCTTCAGATGTGGCTTTGGCCGCACAATCATCTGCAACAGTTGTCATTTTGATGGGAATGCACAAATTGCCTCAAATTATCGATTTGTTTCAAAAAGAAGGCAAAGGAGATTTACCCGTAGCGATCATTCAAAACGGAACAACTTCTGAAGAAAAAGTAGGCGTTGGAACAGTAGATTCGATTTTAGAAGTCGTAAAACAACAAGAATTAAGTTCACCAGCGATTATTGTCCTGGGAAATGTTGTTCGCGAAAGCAACAAATTAAAAGGGTTTTACGAAGAATTTTTATCAAAAGAAATCGTCCGATAAATTCAAAAGGAATAACATAGCTTCAGGTTTCAACCTGATGTATCCGAAGTAAACGTTTTAGAATAAAGTTCCGAAGGAACGATTTATATTGTAGCGTCGGGTTTCAACCCGATGTACTCATGTGAATAATGGAGGAGATCAACCCGATGTTGTCAAAGAAGCGTCGTATTTTAATTCGATGTTTTTAAGAATAAATCATCTAATTTTGATTTGGATGAAAATAAAATAAAATGGAACAGAATGAATTATATCCAATATTCTTAAAACTTCACAATCTGAATGTTTTAATTGTTGGAGGAGGAAATGTTGGGTTAGAAAAACTCTCTTTTTTACTAAAGTCGAGTCCCAATGCTAATGTTGAGGTTGTAGCGCCAAATTTCCATTTAGAAATTAAGGTTCTGGCAGAGAAACATCCTTCGATTACATTGACACAATCGAAGTTTAAAAAGAGAATGCTCAAAAAGCGCCATATGGTAATAGCTTGTACCGATGATTTAAAAGTCAATAAAAGGGTATATGATTTATCCCGAAAGCGTTATTTGATTTGCAATATTGCCGATACGCCTGATTTATGTGATTATTATTTAGGTGGAATTGTGACGAAAGGAAATGTGAAAATTGCCATTTCGACCAACGGAAAATCGCCAACAACGGCCAAAAGGCTGCGGGAGTTTTTTGAAGAAGTAATTCCGGAGGACATCAATAAAATGGTAGAAAACCTGAATGAATACAGAAAAACACTAAAAGGCAATTTTGAAGAAAAGGTTAAAAGAATGAATGAGATTACTGATTCATTGAAAAATAAAGAATAAAAAAAGTTCCGGAGAGACAATTCAAATTGTAGCGTCGTCCAGAAGGTTCGGGATTAACCCGATGAAAAATTTCACAAAGAAAATCAATGACAAAAATCATTGGCAGTAGAATAAATTATTCGTTTCTTTGTATTATTAAGAATGATTATAAACAACAACCATAATGATTAAAACAGATATACTTATAATTGGAGCAGGACCAACAGGTTTATTTGCCGTTTTCGAGGCAGGATTATTAAAATTAAAATGTCATATTTTAGATGCTTTACCACAAGCAGGAGGACAACTTTCAGAATTGTATCCAAAAAAACCTATTTATGATATTCCTGGTTTCCCTGAAGTTTTAGCGGGAGATTTAATTGATAACTTACAAGAACAAATTAAACAATTTGAACCGGGTTATACATTAGGAGAACGTGCTGAAACAATCGAAAAACAAGAAGACGGAAGTTTTATTGTTACGTCAAATAAAGGGACTAAATTTCATGCACCGGTTATTGCTATTGCAGGAGGTTTAGGAAGTTTTGAGCCACGTAAACCACTTATAGAAGATATCGAGTTTTATGAAGATAAAGGAGTAAAATACTTCATCAAAAATCCGGAGAAATTCAGAGATAAAAGAGTTGTAATTGCCGGAGGAGGAGATTCAGCATTAGACTGGAGTATCTTTTTAGCAAATGTAGCTTCAGAAGTAACTTTAATTCACCGTAGAAATGAATTTAGAGGAGCTCTTGATTCTGTAGAAAAAGTACAGGAATTAAAAACAGCAGGGAAAATTAAATTAATTACTCCTGCAGAAGTAATTGGAATCAATGGTGCTGAGCACGTTGAATCATTAGATATCGAAGAAAACGGAGCACACCGTAAAATCGAAACCGATTTCTTTATTCCACTTTTCGGATTAACACCAAAATTAGGTCCAATCGCAGACTGGGGATTAGAAATCGAAAAAAATGCCATTAAAGTAAACAATGCATTAGATTACCAGACAAACATTCCGGGAATCTTCGCTATTGGAGACGTAAATACCTACCCAGGAAAATTAAAATTAATCCTTTGTGGTTTCCACGAAGCAACTTTAATGTGTCAGGCAGCATACGCCATCATCAATCCGGGTAAAAAATACGTATTGAAATATACTACAGTTTCTGGTGTAGATGGTTTCGACGGAACTCGTAAAGAAGCTCCAAAAGCAGTTGTTAAGGCGATTGTTTAATCGAAGGTGCTGAGGTTCTAAGGGACTAAGACGCTAAGGTTTTTTTAGATATAAAGCTCAAACTTGTAATACAGTTTGAGCTTTTTTTTAGCAATACATAAAAACATAGCCAGTGGTTTCAACCACTGGAACACAACGTATAGACATAACATATAATCGATATACATTACACGAACGAATTATCGCAATACGTTCCCCAAGGTTGAAACCTTGGGCTATAATTGAAAAATAAATGATAACTATGTTCATTATTTTGAACCTGACTTTACTTCAGAATCTCAGTACCTCAGAAACTTAAAAAAAATACTTGCAAATCGCAAGGTGATTTCATACCTTTGCACTGTTCTTAAAATTATTGAAAGTTATCACGAAAGGCGGAGGGAAAGACCCAATGAAACCTTAGCAACCCTTTATCATAAAGAAGGTGCTACATTCTACTTTATACTATTCTTAGTATCAAAGATAGATAACACAAATACATAAAAGTATTTCTCAAAACTCTTCCTGACAACTTACAATATAATTTTACCGAATTCACTTTGCTATCATGAGCGAATCATTGGCGCATTTTTGCCAACATCGTTCCCGCTTTTCGTTGCAATCTTTTGCTTTTTAAAGAAAAAAGCAAAAGGATTTCCACTTCAATCGGGGCTAATGAGCCATCATAGTGAATTCTTGGAATTAAAGTGAATCAATACCGCGCTAAACCCGACAGGTTTTTAAAACCTGTCGGGTTTAATAAACGTTAGATTATAATTAAATAAAAAACTTAGCATCTTAGCGCCTTAGCGTCCTAGTGGCTAAAAGACAAATAAGTCATGGCAATAACAATTCAGGAAGCAATTAAAAAAAATATCCTAATCCTTGACGGAGCAATGGGAACAATGCTGCAACGCTATAATTTCTCCGAAGAAGATTTTCGAGGAGAGCGTTTCAAAGATTTTCCGCACCAGTTAAAAGGAAACAACGATTTACTATCCATAACACAACCACAAGCCATTCGCGATGTCCACGCCGCTTATTTTGAAGCCGGTGCCGACATCGTAGAAACCAATACTTTTTCAGGAACGACAATCGGTATGGCTGATTACTTCCTGGAAGATTTGGTTTACGAATTAAACTACGAATCGGCTAAATTGGCAAGAGAAGTAGCGGATGAATTTACAGCCAAAAATCCGGACAAACCACGTTTTGTTGCGGGTTCAATTGGACCAACAAACAGAACTGCAAGTATGTCGCCAGATGTAAACGATCCGGGTTACAGAGCCGTAACGTTTGATGATTTGCGAATTGCTTACAAACAACAAGTAGAAGCCTTAATGGATGGTGGATGCGATTTACTTTTGGTAGAAACCATCTTTGATACCTTAAATGCAAAAGCAGCACTTTTCGCAATCGAAGAAGTAAAAGACGACCGAAATATCGATATTCCAATCATGGTTTCAGGAACCATTACAGATGCGTCAGGAAGAACACTTTCCGGGCAAACGGTTGAAGCGTTTTTGATTTCAGTATCACATATTCCGTTATTGAGTGTAGGATTCAATTGCGCTCTTGGAGCCGATTTGTTGAAACCGTACTTAAAAACATTAGCACAACACACTAGTTTTAATGTTTCGGCGCATCCAAATGCAGGATTGCCAAACGCATTCGGACAATACGATGAAACTCCGGAACAAACTCAGGCTTTTATCAAAGAATATTTAGACGATAATTTAATCAACATCATCGGTGGTTGTTGCGGAACAACTCCGGATCATATCAGATTAATTGCTGAAGTTGCGAAAGATTATAAGCCTAGAGTGGCGCCGGTATTTGTGTAAAAAATGAAAGAAACGAACATTAATACAAATTTGATAGCTCCAATTCTTCTTATTGCCATAATATTTTTGTGCATATTTCTTTCAAGTAAAGATACCAAGAAATATAATGAGCATAAGAAAACATTCAAAGGCGAAACTATTGGGTTTGTAACTAGAATTGTACGCGAAGGAAAAAGAGATTATTTGAAATATTATTTTTATTCAGGTAGAAAAATTTTATCAGAGGTTTCTAGTGGAGATTACGAACTTGTGGATAAGTTTTATAAAGTGAAATATGATTTGAATAACCCGGAAGACAACTATATTGTTTTAGAAGAAGAATTAGAACCAGATTCAATTTCATTAGTAAAAGCAGGGTTTACCAAAACGAAATATTACATATATGATGCAGGTGTAACTTGTAAATACATAGAGAATTCAAAATGGAAATGATATCGAAAAGATAAGTTGTCTTTTGAAACCGAGATTTGCGTGAGGGATAGAAGCGGCTAGCCCACAGCCTGACGAAGGAAGTGCGAGGACTAATAGCGGATAGCCCGGTTCGCCTTTTTCGGCGAAACACGCCCACATTAATATAAAAGATTACAGGTTTAAACGCCTAAAAAATATAGAATAAAAAACTTAGAACCGTAGTATCTCAGGATCTTAGTAACTTTAAAAGAAATGACAGAAAAAAGAAGAGACCTTGTATTAGCAGGATTAGAACCGTTGATTATTACGCCGGAAAGTGTTTTTGTAAACATTGGAGAACGTACGAATGTAACCGGTTCACGAAAATTCCTTCGCTTAATCAAGGAAGAGAAATATGATGAGGCGCTTGATATTGCAAGACAACAAGTAGAAGGAGGAGCACAGATCATCGATATTAATATGGATGAGGGAATGCTTGATGGTGTTCAGGCAATGACTAAATTTTTGAATTTAATTGCATCAGAACCCGATATTTCGAGAGTGCCGATTATGATCGACAGTTCGAAATGGGAAATCATCGAAGCAGGTTTAAAGGTAGTACAAGGAAAAAGCGTTGTAAACTCGATCTCTTTGAAAGAGGGTGAAGAAGCTTTTATTCACCACGCCAAATTAATCAAACGATACGGAGCCGCGGCAATTATCATGGCTTTTGACGAAGTTGGTCAGGCTGATAATTATGACCGAAGAGTTGAAATCTGTCAGCGTTCGTATGATATTTTGGTTAACAAAGTTGGCTTTCCACCACAGGATATTATTTTCGATTTGAATATTTTTCCCGTTGCAACCGGAATGGAAGAACATCGCTTAAATGCTTTGGACTTTTTTAGAGGTACAAAATGGGTTAGAGATAACTTGCCTCACGCCCATATTAGCGGTGGAGTAAGTAACGTTTCGTTCTCTTTTAGAGGAAACGATCACGTTCGTGAAGCGATGCACTCGGTGTTTTTATACCACGCGATTAAGAACGGAATGACGATGGGAATCGTAAATCCGGAGATGCTTTCCATTTATGATGATATTCCAAAAGACTTATTAGAACACGTTGAAGACGTAATTCTTGACCGACGTGACGATGCGACAGAACGACTTTTGGATTTTGCGGAGAACGTAAAAGGCGAAGTAAAAAGTGATGAAAAAGCGATTCAGGAATGGCGTTTAGGAACGGTTCAGGAACGTATCACGCATTCGTTGGTAAAAGGAGTTGATGCTTTTATTGAAGAAGATGTTGAAGAAGCACGTTTGGCAGCCACAAAACCTATTGAAGTTATTGAAATCAATTTGATGACGGGAATGAATGTGGTTGGAGATTTATTTGGAAGTGGAAAAATGTTCCTGCCTCAGGTTGTAAAGTCGGCACGTGTAATGAAAAAAGCGGTGGCGTATTTATTGCCATTTATTGAAGCAAGCAAACAAGCCGGAGACAAACAAGGAAACGGAAAAATATTGATGGCAACCGTAAAAGGTGACGTTCACGATATTGGTAAAAATATTGTTTCGGTGGTTTTGGCTTGTAACAATTATGAGATTGTAGATCTTGGCGTTATGGTGCCTCCGGAAAAAATTATTGCTGCGGCCATTGAACATAATGTAGACATTATTGGTTTAAGCGGATTGATCACGCCTTCGCTTGACGAAATGGTTTATCTGGCAAAAGAATTAGACAAACAAGGAATTAAAATCCCTATTATGATTGGTGGAGCAACCACTTCGCGTGCGCATACGGCCGTGAAAATTGCACCGCAATATAGAGAAACTGTAATTCACGTAAACGATGCTTCGCGTGCCGTTACCGTTGCAGGAAACCTGTTAGATCATAACCGAAAAATATATGCAAGCGATATTCGCGCAGAATACGATGCGTTTAGAGAAACGTTTTTAAATCGTTCGAGAGACAAAAACTTCCTGACGATTGAGCAAGCGCGTAAAAATAAATTACAATTGGATTGGGATGAATATACTCCGACTAAACCAAAAGTAATTGGCAAACAAATCATCGAAGTTGAACTGGATGTTTTGGTTCCGTATATCGACTGGACACCGTTTTTTAGAACGTGGGAATTGTTCGGAAAATATCCGGCGATTTTGACGGATGAGGTTGTGGGAGAACAGGCAACGTCTGTTTTTGCAGATGCTCAGGAAATGTTGAAAGTAATTTTAGCAGAGAAAAAACTAACGGCAAAAGGAATCTACGGAATCTTCCCTGCGAACCAAGTTGACGATGATGATATCGAATTGCGTGATGAAAACGGAAAAGTATTGGAGAAATTCTTAACGCTTCGTCAGCAATCACAAAAAACAAAAGGAGCACCAAACATCGCTTTGTCTGATTTTATCTTGCCAAAAGACTCAGGAATTACAGATTATATGGGTGCATTTTGTGTGACCACAGGTTTTGGTGTAGACGAATGGGCAGCAGAATTCGAAAAAGATCTGGACGATTATAATTCAATTATGGTAAAAGCATTAGCCGATCGTTTTGCTGAGGCTTTCGCCGAATATTTACACGAAAAAGTACGTCAGGATTTCTGGGGTTATGATCCTCAAGAATCACTTTCGACAGAAGATTTGATCGAAGAAAATTACAAAGGAATTCGTCCTGCGCCAGGATATCCGGCTTGTCCGGATCACTTAGAGAAACCAACAATCTGGAAACTCCTAAATGTAGCCGAAGAAATTGGAGTTACACTGACAGAAAGTATGGCGATGTGGCCGGCATCTTCGGTTTCAGGATATTATTTCGGAAACCCGAAAAGTAAATATTTCGGACTCGGAAAAATAAAAGAAGATCAAGTGGTCGATTACGCCAAGCGACGCAATGTACCAACAGATTACGCAATGAAATGGTTAAACCCTAATATAGCAGACTAGAAAGAAGTTTCAGGTTTATTTTGTTTCAGGTTCGCTAACAACTTGAAACATGAAACCTGAAACAAAAAAGATATTTGATTTACGTTTTTTGATTTCAGATTTTTTACACTTAACTAAAACTCAAAATTCATAATTCATAACTCATAATTTAAAGAATGAAAGTAACAGAACATATAGAAAACGCCAAAGGAAATACATTATTCTCATTTGAACTTATTCCGCCTCAAAAAGGAAAAAGCATTCAGGAATTATACGATAATATTGATCCGTTAATGGAGTTTAAACCGCCGTTTATTGATGTAACGACTTCTCGCGAAGAATATATTTATATTGACAAAGGCAACGGACTTTTAGACAAAAAATTAACTCGTATGCGTCCGGGAACGCTTGGAATTTGCGCTTCTATAAAACATAAATATAATGTTGATACTGTGCCGCATTTGCTTTGCGGAGGATTTACGCAGGAAGAAACAGAATACATGCTGGTTGATTGTCAGTATCTGGGAATCACCAATGTAATGGCACTTCGCGGAGATGCCATGAAAGATGAACAATCTTTTGTGCCTAAAGTGGGTGGTAACAGTTTTGCTATCGATTTGGTTCGTCAAATCAATGATTTAAATTGTGGAAAATACCTGCATGAAGTTATGGATGTCGATAACAAAGCAGATTTTTGTATTGGTGTTGCCGGTTATCCGGAGAAACATTTAGAATCTCCATCGTTACAATCAGATTTAAAAAGACTGAAAGAAAAAGTAGATGCCGGAGCTGATTATGTGGTGACACAGATGTTTTTTGACAATGCTAAATATTTTTCTTTTGTAGAAAAAGCAAGAGAAATGGGAATCACAATTCCGATTATTCCCGGAATAAAACCTATTGCCGTTCAAAGACATTTACAGATTTTACCACAAATTTTCAGAATCGATTTGCCTGAAGATTTAATCGATGCTGTTGATAAATGTAAAAATAATGCAGAGATCAAACAGGTGGGTATTGAATGGGCAATTCAACAGTCATTAGAATTAAAAGCTGCCGGAGTTCCTGTTTTGCATTATTATTCAATGGGAAAATCTGAGAATATTCGTCAGATCGCGAGTCGTATTTTTTAAAAACACATGCTGTAATCTTTGTCAAAGTTTAAAACTTTGACAAAGATATCGGTAGCTTGGAATTTCGATTTTTTTTAATTTGGAATTTAATTACACCATTATGAAACAAGAAGAATTACAAGCAATCGCGTCTCAGCTCAAGCATCCAACGGGAGAAAAAGGAATCGAAATGGCGAATATGATGAATGAAACCAACATCAACATGACGCGCCATTCTTTTCAAAATCTACATATAGAATCTGGAAATAATATTTTGGAATTAGGTCACGGAAATGCGGGACACGTAGGATTAATATTTGAAGAAGCTCCAAATATTAAATATTACGGACTCGAAATGTCTGAGTTAATGTTTCAGGAAGCGCGCCGGATTAACAGAAATTTTGTGTCTCAAAAACAGGCTTTTTTTTCGATTTATGACGGAAATATAATTCCATTTGAAGATGCTTTCTTTCATAAAATATTTACGGTAAATACGATTTATTTCTGGCAGGAACCTGAAAAATTGCTTTCAGAAATTTATAGGGTTTTGAAAGAAAAAGGAATTTTCTCTTTGACCTTTGCCGAAGAAAGTTTCATGAAACAACTTCCTTTTACACAATATGAGTTTGAACTTTACAGTACCGAAAAAGTGGAGAAACTAATTGAGAAAACTTCTTTCAAAATCATAAATAAAGAAACTTTAACCGAAAAAGTAAAAAGCAAAACAGGAGAATTGGTTGACAGAGCTTTCACGACTTTGGTTTTGGAAAAAGATTGAATAATGTGAATCAGTAGTAGAAGTATTTATTCTGTGCCGTTAGGCACTAAATATTGGTAAACATTAAATCCGAAATTGGTTGGCGTGCCGTAGTTACGCAATTGTATCGGTTCTCATGATTTCTACCAACATTTAGTGCCTAACGGCACAGTTATTCGCATAGATTAAAAAATCATTTGAAATCTTTTAATCTGTGGCATTAAAAAATAATTTTTGAACTCTTTTTTTGAGTACTTTAATTGATTTTTATTTCGGGTTTTCTATTCTGAATTCTAATACTTTTTAAAATTATGGAGGTTAAAAAAATCAATTTTCTCAAAAGTTACAGCAGCATTCTTTTATTACTTGGCGGAATAATACTGGGAAGTATTCTCGGATTATTTTTCGGAAAAGATGTTTTGGTTATAAAACCGCTTGGAGACATTTTTCTGAATTTACTTTTCACGGCCATTATTCCGTTGATTTTCTTCACCATTGCTTCTTCCGTTGCCAATTTAGAGCAAACCGAAAAACTGGGAAAACTTTTTATGATCATGCTGGCCGTTTTTTTAGGAACAATCCTGATTTCGGCTATTGTCATGATTGTGGCGGTTTATATTGTCCCGATTCATCAAAGCATTATTGTTTCAAAAGTTCCAATAGAAAATATTGAATCCGGAAGTATTGGCGACCAAATAGCGCAATTGCTTACCGTAAATGATTTCTATCAACTATTGTCGAGAAAAAGTATGCTCGCGCTTATTATATTCTCTTTCTTAGTTGGTTTTGCAAGTTTACAATCAGGAGAAAAAGGAAGTTCTTTTAGAAGTTTCCTTGATTCCGGAAACGAAGTCATGAAGCAACTGCTAATGATGATTATGAAATTAGCGCCAATTGGTTTAGGAGCTTATTTTGCGTATCAGGTTGGTGTTTTTGGTCCGCAATTATTTGGTGCTTACGCCAAACCTTTAGGAGTTTATTACGCCGCTTGTATCTTTTACTTCTTCGTATTTTTTAGTATTTACGCTTTTATAGCCGGAGGAAAAAGGGCCTTTATGGTCTTTTGGAAAAACAATATTACGCCTTCGTTAACGGCTGTAGGAACATGCAGTAGTATTGCAACCATTCCCGCAAATCTGGATGCTGCCGAAAAAATGGGCATTCCTAAACACGTCAGGAATCTGGTTATTCCACTCGGAGGACCTTTGCATAAAGATGGTTCGAGTATGTCATCGATTTTAAAAATAACAGTTCTTTTTGCCATGTTTGGAAAAGATTTTACAGATCCCATGACCATTCTGATAGCATTAGGAATTACTGTAATAGTTTCGATTGTAGAAGGCGGAATCCCAAATGGAGGTTACATAGGCGAAATTTTAGCGATTACTGTTTACGGTTTACCGATGGAACAAGCTTTGCCCGTAGCCATGATTTTAGGAACGCTTGTTGACCCGGTCGCTACTTTATTAAATGCTAACGGCGATGTTATTTGTTCGATGTTGATTTCCCGATTTTCTGAAAAAACAAAATGGTAAGATTCCATTACCAAATATTCTAAATAAATAGTATGAACACATTTTTACAGCAGGATTTAAACAATCTTGAAAATATACTTGATACAGCAAAACAGCAAGGAATTGATTTTCTGAATAATATTGAAAATGTTCCAACTTCAAATAAAAATTCAATTGATCTAACACGTGAATTAAACGAATTAGGTTTAGGTTCCGTTGCGGCGTTAAAAGAATTTAATGAAAGATTGGCGCCATTAATGGTCGCTTCATCCGGACCAAGATATTGGGGATTTGTAACAGGCGGATCTACACCGGCTTCTATTGTGGGCGATTGGCTGGCTTCTGTTTACGATCAAAATACGCAGGCAATAAAAGGGCAGGGCGGCGCTTCGGCATTAATTGAATTTGAAACAATCAATTTATTGTTACAGTTATTTGGTTTGCCAAACTCTTTTCTGGGCGGATTTGTAACCGGTGCTACAATGTCAAACTTTACCTGTTTAGGAGTTGCCAGACAATGGTTTGGAAAACAGTCTGGGAAAGATTTTGCGAAAAACGGAATTTCTGAAACTATCAATATCCTGACTGCGACTCCACATTCTTCGTCGATAAAATCATTGGCGATGTTAGGAATTGGAAGTAATAATTTCACCACAATTAAAACAATTGAAGGCAATCGCGAAGCAATTGATATTGTTGATTTAGAAAATAATATTGAAAGCTTAAACGGAAAACCTTTTATCTTAATTTCAAGTGCCGGAACTGTGAATACAGCAGATTTTGATGATTTTGAAGCGATTTCAGAATTAAAAGAAAAATACAATTTCTGGTGGCATATTGATGCAGCCTTTGGTGGATTTGCTGCTGTATCCGATAAATATAAACATTTTGTAAAAGGTTGGGAAGGCGCAGACAGTATTACAATTGATTGTCATAAATGGCTGAATGTACCTTATGAAAGTGCTTTTTATTTAATTAAAAAAGAACATACCAGTTTACAGATTGAAACATTTCAAAATTCGAATGCGCCTTATTTGGGAAATCCGTTAGAGAATTTTAATTACTTAAATGTATTGCCGGAAAACTCAAGACGTTTAAGAGCTTTGCCGGTTTGGTTTTCTTTGCTGGCTTACGGAAAAGACGGTTTTCAGGATATTGTAGAAAATAGTGTTTTGATGGCGCAGCATTTTGGTAATGAACTTGTTGCAGATGGAAATTTTGAATTGATGGCACCAATTCGGCTTAATAATGTTTGTTTTACTTTAAAAGGAGATCACAATCAGGAAAAAGTTTCTCAATTTTTAACCGAACTTAATGATCGTGGTAAAGTATTTATGACGCCAACAGTTTATCGAAATCAAAAAGGAATAAGAGCTTCTTTTGTGAATTGGAGAACAACAGAAGAAGATATTAAAATAGTTATTGAAGAAATGAAAGCTGTTTTTCAGGATTTGGAAATTTAATAACACAAAGCCCGTTTAAAACTAAACGGGCTTTGTCTGTAAACTGAAACTGTAAACTGAAATTTACTTCGTAATCTCTCTAAATACAGCTTCCAGATTTTTATTTTTCTGATTCAATTGTAATGTTTTTAATCCATTTTCGTTTGCAAAATCAAAAATGGCCGGACGCATATCTTTTTCGGCAACAAAAGTTAATTCCCAAGTCATGTCGTGGATATTTCTGTAGGAAGTAATATTTTCCAATTTTGCCAAAAGCTGTTCCTGAATCTGATAATCAAATTCAACTTCGATAACTTGTTCCTTATCTTCAGAAACTAAATGGTCTAATTTTTTATCTGCTACTATTTGTCCTTTGTCAATAATTATGACACGATCACAAATGGCTTCGACTTCCTGCATAATGTGTGTTGACAGAAAAACAGTTTTATCTTTCCCAACATTTTTAATCACATTTCGAATTTCCATTAACTGATTCGGATCCAGCCCCGTAGTTGGTTCATCCAGAATTAAAACATCAGGATTGTGCAGTAAAGCATTCGCAAGTCCTACACGCTGGCGGTATCCTTTAGACAGCTGACTAATTTTTTTATGGCTTTCCGGTGTCAGTCCTGTCAGTTGAATTACCTCTTCAATTCTTGATTTGTCAACATGGTAAACATCGGCATTAAAAGCCAAATACTCACGAACATACAAATCCAGATACAACGGATTATGCTCTGGTAAATACCCAATAGAAAGCTGAACTGCCTTTGTGTTTGTCATGACATCGTGACCATTTACAAGGGCTGAGCCATTATCGGCCAATAAATAAGTAGTCAGGATTTTCATCAGAGTAGATTTTCCTGCACCGTTTGGTCCTAAGAATCCTACGATTTCTCCTTTCTCAATTTTAAAGGAAATTTCATTTAGCGCTTTCTGCGTTCCGTAACTTTTTGATATGTTGTTTACTTCTATCGACATAAGTATTTATTTGCTACAAAAGTAAACAGAAATAAGCTCGTTTACTAAATTTTTGTCTTTTTAAGAACTCATAAAAAAATCTTAACGTTTGGGTCTAACGGCATCGTTATTGTTAAGGGGTTATTAAATTTTTTAAAATAAAACAAAATGAAAAAAATGTTAGTTATGGTTGCATTTGCGGTTGTGAGCCTTGCAAATGCACAAAAAGGAACAGTCTTGGTTGGTGGAAGTATTGGTTACTCTTCAGAAACAAGAACTCTTGGTAATAACGAAGTAAAAGACAATGAATTTAACTTTTCTCCAAAAGTAGGTTACCAATTTCACGAAAGCTGGACAGTAGGAGGTGAGGCTTCTTTTGGTTCTTCAAAAACAGAACAAGGAGTAAACGAAGAAAGATTCAATACAACTAAAGTAGGTGCGTTTTTACGTTACACAATGCCATTGAATCCAACTTTCTCATTCTTTGCAGAATTAGGATTAGGTTTTCAAAGTGAAAAAGATAAAGTATATACAGGACCAGTTACTACAACTGCAAAAGGTGATGGTATGTATGTTGGTATAACACCAGCTCTTTTTATCGATATGAAAAAAGGTTTTGGTTTGAACTTTAATATTGGTGGTTTAAACTACGGAACAATCAACTACGATAACAACGGACCAGAATACAAAAACTTCGATTTCAATTTTGGTAGAACATTTAACATTGGAGTTTCTAAAAACTTCTAATCTTAAATTATCTCAAATTTCAGAAAAGCATTCGCCGCGGCGGATGCTTTTTTTATTGTTTGTAGCTTAGAAGTCTTTTGAAAATAAAAATTTCTCGCCTAGCCCCGATAGAAGCGGTATCCTTTTTCTGGCTTCTTTAGACAGGAAAAGATATAGCGGATAGCGGGACTAAAGGTGTTTTGAAGCCTTAATTTCTGCTTCAAAAAACTTTAAACACAAAAATACCAGCAAAAACGAAGTAGAAACTAAATCATAACTAATTTCCGACTCCGCTTGCTGGCACTAAAAAACAAAAATATATTGAAATAATAATTCCTAAGTGACAGGGTTTTCAACAGCAGCTCTCATTTCCTGAGCGGCTGCAACCATTTCGATTAAAGCTTTTTTGGTTTCGTCCCAATGACGTGTTTTTAAACCACAATCTGGATTTACCCATAATTGATCTGTCGGAATTACAGCCGAAGCTTTTTCTAACAAACGAACCATTTCGGCACTTGAAGGAACGCGTGGCGAGTGAATGTCATAAACTCCAGGCCCAATTTCGTTTGGATATTTAAAGTTGGCAAAAGCATCTAAAAGTTCCATTTGCGAACGCGAACATTCGATCGTAATAACGTCAGCATCCATATCAGCAATATTCTGAATGATGTCGTTGAACTCGCTGTAACACATGTGAGTATGAATTTGCGTGTCGTCGTTTACACCGCTTGCCGAAATTCTAAACGCTTTTACAGCCCAGTCTAAATAGTTTGCCCATTCTTCTTTTCGCAATGGCAATCCTTCGCGAATCGCAGGTTCATCAATTTGGATGATTTTGATTCCGGCTTTTTCTAAATCGACAACTTCGTCACGAATGGCCAAAGCGATTTGCGTGCAAGTTTCAGAACGCGGCTGATCGTTACGAACAAACGACCATTGTAAAATAGTTACAGGTCCGGTCAACATTCCTTTTACCCATTTTGGAGTCAAAGATTGTGCATATTTCGACCATTTTACCGTCATAGGGTTTGGTCTTGAAACGTCGCCATAGATAACCGGCGGTTTCACGCAGCGGCTTCCGTAACTCTGAACCCAGCCATTTTTTGTAAAAGTAAATCCGGCCAATTGTTCGCCGAAATATTCCACCATATCGTTACGCTCGAACTCTCCGTGAACCAAAACATCAATTCCGGTTTCTTCCTGAAAGCGAATCGTCGCTTCGGTTTCTTTTTCGATTAGATCGTTGTATTGTTCAGTCGTTAATTCCCCTTTTTTGAATTTCGCTCTCCAACTTCTCACTTCGGCTGTTTGAGGAAAAGATCCAATTGTTGTGGTCGGAAATAAAGGAAGATTTAAAGCTTCGATCTGACTTTTTCTTCTGGTTGCAAAAGTACTTTTACGTTTGTCATCAGCTGAAGTAATTCCGGCAACTCTTGACTTAACTTCGTTATTATGAATTAATTTTGAAGTTTTACGGTTTTCATTTGCAATAGTGTTTTGCTTGAAATCTTCTGAATTTTCAACATCAGTTTCATTCGAAGCAAATTGTTTTAAAAGTACAACTTCATTAATTTTTTGTTTTGCAAAAGCCAGCCATTGTTTGATTTCAGGCGTAAGCGTTTCATCATTAGTTTCTAAATCTAGATCGCACGGACTGTGAATTAACGAACAGGACGGCGCAATAAGAATTCTGTTTTCTCCTAAAACATCAGTTGCTTTTTTGATTAATTCTAAAGATTTTTTGAAATCATTTTTCCAGATATTCCTTCCGTCGACAACTCCCAAAGAAAGATTTACAGCAGCGTTTAATTTTCCTGATTCTAAAATATCATCCAATTGCAACGGACAACGCACTAAATCTAAATGGAAAGTATCAACCGGCAAAGCCAATGCTGTAGCTAAATTTTCTCCGAAACAATCGAAATAATTCGCTAAAATAATTTTAATTTTTGGGAAACGAATATTGATTTCATTGTACACTTCCGTGAAAGTATTACGCTCTTTATCCGTTAAATTTAAAGCTAAAAACGGTTCGTCAAGCTGAATGTATTCCACATTTTCGGCTTGTAGTTTTTCGAAAATTTCAAAGTAAACCGGAAGCAATTTATCGATAAGATCAATTCGGTGAAAACCTTCTTCTTTTTCTTTCCCCAATAATAAATAGGATATTGGTCCAATTAAAACCGGCTTTGTCGCGATTCCTGAATCTTTGGCTTCTTTAAATTCATTAATTATTTTTTCAGAAAACAATTCAAATTTTTGGTTTTTTGTGAATTCAGGAACAATGTAATGGTAGTTAGTGTCGAACCATTTCGTCATTTCCATTGCGACAACATCCTGACCTTCTTTTTGAGCCCCTCTTGCCATCGCAAAGTACAAATCTAGAGGTGAGTTGTTTTTTGCAAATTCATGATAACGCTCGGGAATTGCACCCAAAGTCAAAGTTAAATCAAGAACCTGATCATAAAAAGAAAAGTCATTAGACGGGATCAAATCAATTCCTGCTTCAGCTTGCAATTTCCAGTTGTTAAGGCGAATTTCTTTTCCGGCATCAAGAAGTTCTTCAGCCGAAATTTTTCCTGCCCAGTATAATTCACTCGCTTTTTTTAATTCCCGATTGCTGCCAATTCGTGGGTAACCTAAATTATTTGTTTTCATTTTCGTTTCAGTATTTTTTACTGAACAAATTTATTGTATTAGATTTTATAACTTATATTTGACGTTTATTTAAGTAAATTGTCTTTTAAAATGAATATTTGGAAGATTATATTACTGATAAAATCTATTTAAAAGAACTTTAGCCGTAAAAATTACTATGGAAAACTTAGATAAAACCGATTTATTGATCCTGAAACACCTCCAGGAAAACTCAAATATCAACACAAAAGACCTTGCCAGTAAATTATTTCTGACGGTTACGCCAGTTTACGAACGAATAAAAAGACTGGAACGCGACGGATATATCACCAAATATGTGGCCTTATTAGACAAGAAAAAAATGAATCGAGGCATGACGGTTTTTTGTAATGTGCGATTAAAAGAACATGCTAAAAACGTGGGAAGCAATTTTGTAAAAGATATTGTAGCGCTTCCGGAAATTATTGAATGTTATAACATCGCCGGAGATTATGATTTTATGCTCAAGATTCTGGTTCAGGATATGGCTAGCTATCAGGATTTTGTAATGAATAAATTGTCAACGATAGAAAATATCGGAAATACCAATAGTATTTTCGTAATGGGAGAAATTAAGCACAGCACTGCTTTGGAGTTTTAATAATAGCAGATAATATTTGCCACAAATTTCACCAATTAACATAAATCATTGTGCTTAAATTAATTCGTGAAAATTTGTGAAATTCGTGGCAAACAAAAGATTTAATCTTTTAAATCAAATTAATCTGTGGCATATTTTATTCAATATTATCCTAAAATAAAATGTATTTTTGATGTTTAGATCCTCAATCTAAAATCAATAATCTACAATCTAAAATACAAAAATGAACTGGGAACAACTTTTATCACTCAAACGCCAAGGCGATACTAGCAAAAGATTACGTGTAGAACAAGATGATACTCGATTGGGCTTTGAGGTTGATTATGATAGAATAATTTTTTCGGCAGCATTTCGCTCATTACAGGATAAAACACAGGTTATTCCGCTTTCAAAAACAGATTTCGTTCATACGAGATTAACGCATAGTTTAGAAGTTTCGGTTGTGGGAAGATCTTTAGGACGTTTGGTTGGAAAAAAAATCATCGAAAAATATCCTGATCTTAAAGAAGTTCATGGTTATCATATGAATGATTTTGGGGCTATTGTTGCAGCAGCTTCTTTGGCACATGATATTGGAAATCCGCCTTTCGGGCATTCTGGTGAAAAAGCGATTGGCGAATACTTTTCGATCGGAAACGGATTAAAATACAAAGATAATTTAACCGCAAAACAATGGCAGGATTTGATTGATTTTGAAGGAAATGCCAATGGATTTTCGGTATTAACAGCAAGTCGACCTGGGATTGAAGGCGGACTTAGAATTTCTTATGCAACTTTAGGTGCTTTTATGAAATATCCAAAAGAAAGTTTGCCAAAAAAACCAACTTCAAATATCGCCGATAAAAAATACGGTTTCTTCCAGACTGATAAAACATTTTTTGAAGAAGTTGCCCAGGATATGGGGATGATTGCCAATAAAGAAGGAGATGATATTGGTTTTGAAAGACATCCTTTGGCATATTTAGTTGAAGCTGCAGATGACATTTGCTACACTATTATCGATTTTGAAGACGGAATAAATTTAGGTTTAGTCTCTGAAGATTATGCCTTAGAATATCTAATTAAACTGGTAAAAGATAATATTGGAGTTTCTAAATATAAATTATTAGAAACCAAGGAAGACCGAATCAGTTATTTGCGTGCTTTGGCAATTGGATCTTTGATAAACGATGCCGTAGATGTTTTTGTTGAAAATGAAGAAGCTATACTGGCTGGTAAATTTCCTTTTGCTCTAACAGATAAAAGTAAATACAAAGCCCAAATGGATGATATCATCAAGTTAAGTGTTGATAAAATCTATCAAAGCCGTGAAGTAATCGAGAAAGAAATTGTAGGTTACCAGATTATTCAAACTTTGCTGGATAAATTTATTACTGCTTTTAATAATAAATATGACGGAAAAGCTTCCAATTATGATAATTTAATTTTGAAAATGCTGCCTGAAAAGCATCACTTAGACAAAACGAATTTATACGAACGTTTGCTTCACATTTGCCATTTTGTTTCTCTTTTAACAGATGGAAATGCATTAGAATTATTTGAAACGATTAACGGAAGAAAAAGTAATTAAATTATTTTCTAACACATAAAGATGAGATTTGTTTTTATGTGTTAGAAAAGAACTGAGAAAAAAAGTATCACAAGCGATGTGAATTTAAACAATGGAAATACTTTTTTAATCTTAGAATTCTATGTTTTTATGTATTGAAAATAGCTAACTGTAAACTATTGAAAAGCATAAACTAAACCAACTCCCAAAACTTGTCGTAACTGAGCTCTTGGCCCGTTGTTAACCTGAGATGTGGTTCCAGTTACCAGGTCTACAACATCTATTTTGGTTTTAATATCGTCATCATAAACCAAATGAATACCAATGTTGGCTTTTACATAAGCATTAACAACAAGGTCTAAACGCGTATCATAATCAACATCGACATTTCCAAATCGGTTTAAATAATCAGTATATAAACTCAATCTGTTTTCGTAGAATATGTTTTTAAAGATTTCGCTTTTCATATATCCGGTAAATAAAATACCAAATTCAGCTTTAACTTTTTGTCCTTCGGTAACTAAAATCTGATTTGTGGGATCATTTGGATCTGTAATATAAACTGCTTTTTTCACACCAAAAGAACCCTGATTTGCTAAATATTGGTCTAATACCAAAGTTGTTTTCAACGTGATTGGAGAGAAATAGAAAGTTCTGTTTTTTTCTTTATTTGAGTTTTCTGCTCCGGCTCCCAGAAAGATATAGGCTGGTGCAAATGGTTTCGAAATGGCGATATCACGGTTAGGATAATTATAACCGTCTGTAAATTGTGTATTAAAGTTAAATTTGGCAGAATAGTACCAGTTTGATAAGGTGTCTTTTCTAAATCCGTAAGTAGAGTTTAACTGAATCGCATCATCAGTTTTTCTCAATTCTGTACCATCTTGTTTGTTTAAACCGTATTTTATGATAAGTTCGTTAAACCATTTATGATTTCCTTTAACGTAAGTTCTTCCAAATTCTCCTTTAAATAAACCAGAAATAGAACTTGTTCCCCCCGCGCTCCAGTTAACGAAGGCGATTTCTGAAATATCAAAACCAAGTTGGTTTTTCTTTGTCCAGTTGGATGGAATTTTAGGTAATTGGGCAGGATCTAAAGTTGTTCGAATAATTTGAGCAGATGTCGTAATTGAAAAACTAAAAAGGAATAATAAGATGGTGAATCGAAATAATTTCATTAGGTTAACTTTTGATTTTTTTTTTTGACTGCGCAAAATAATTATTTTGAGTGGTTTGAAAAAAGATTTACTAAACTTTTAACGTCTATTTTGCAGAATTGTTGTAATTCTAAGACAGTTCCGTGCTCGATAAACAGGTCAGGAACGCCAAGAATTTGTATTTTATTAGGGTAATTATTAGCGGCTGCAAATTCGAGAATTGCGCTTCCAAAACCTCCGTTTATTACACCGTCTTCGATGGTAATAACGGTCTTGAAATTCTCAAAAACATAGTGTAAGATATTGTTGTCTAGTGGTTTAATAAAAGGAAGATTGTAATGGGCAATAGTTTTGGGATTTCCGCATTCGTTTAACGCAGCAATCACATTATTACCAATTGTTCCGGTAGATAAAACGGCTGTTTCTGTACCGCTTTTCAAACAGTTTCCTTCACCTATTTTAACATTTTGGTATTGTCCGAAATTTTCTACTTCCCAATTTGAAATAACGCCTCGTCCTCGCGGATATCGAATCGCGATAGGATGTTTTAACCCAAATTGAACTGAATATAAAATGTTTTGCAATGCAATTTCATTAATTGGCGCGTAAATAATCATATTTGGGATTGATCTTAAATACGCAATATCAAAAACACCGTGATGTGTTGCGCCGTCTTCACCAACCAAACCGGCTCTGTCTAAACAAAAAATAACCGGTAAATCCTGCAAAGCAACATCATGAATAACCTGATCATAAGCGCGTTGCAAAAAAGTTGAATAAATATTACAATACACAATCATGCCCTGAGTTGCCATTCCGGCAGCAAGCGTTACGGCATGTTGTTCTGCAATTCCAACATCAAAAGCACGTTCCGGAATTTCATCCATCATAAACTTCAGGGAACTTCCTGATGGCATTGCCGGCGTGATTCCGATAATTTTATCATTCTTTTTGGCCAAATCCAAAACGGTTAAACCAAAAACATCCTGAAATTTCGGCGGAAGGTTTTCTTCAGATTTCAAATGGATTTCTCCGGTTGAAGCGTCAAATTTTCCGGGTGCATGATATTTTACCTGATTTTCTTCTGCCTGTTGTAAACCTTTGCCTTTTGTCGTTACAATATGTAGAAATTTTGGGCCTTTTATCTTTTTTAATCGGTTTAATTCTTTGATTAATGTTGGAAGATCGTGACCGTCAATTGGACCCGAATAATCAAAATTCAACGATTTTATAATATTATTTTGCTTTGGATTTTTTCCGTTTTTAACCGCTGTCAGGTACTTTTTTAAAGCACCAACACTTGGATCAATTCCGATGGCGTTGTCATTTAATATCACCAGAATATTAGCATCCGTAACTCCGGCATGATTTAAACCTTCAAAAGCCATTCCCGAAGCAATCGAAGCGTCTCCAATTACTGCAATATGCTGTTTGTCAAAATCACCTTTTAGTTTAGAAGCAATCGCCATTCCGAGAGCGGCAGAAATAGAAGTAGAAGAATGTCCAACGCCAAAAGTATCATAAATACTTTCGCTTCTTTTTGGGAAACCTGAAATTCCTCCAATTTGTCTGTTGGTATGGAAAATTTCTCTCCTTTCCGTCAGGATTTTATGTCCGTAAGCCTGATGTCCAACATCCCAAACCAATAAATCATCCGGTGTATTAAAAACATAATGCAAAGCAATTGTCAATTCAATAACACCTAAACTCGCGCCTAAATGTCCTTCTTTTACAGAAACAACATCAATAATAAACTGCCGTAATTCCTGAGCAATTTGAGGTAATTGCGCTTCAGAAAGTGAGCGTAAATCGGCGGGATTTTGTATGTTTGAAAGTAAATTGCTTTTCATTGTAAGGTAAAAAGCAAATTTACGGTTTTAAATTTAATATTGTTTTTGAATGTTTCTCGAAATTGTATTTGATGATATAAATTTTTTAAATGATTAATATATAAATGAGCCAATTATTTGTATTAATTGCCTCAAAAAAGCATTATATTTGAGGTAATTAATTTTATTAATCGCCTCATGAAATATAATTGGCAATTATCAAACTGGGAAAAATTTGTATATGATGATTCTGTAATTGATTCATTATGTATTGATTTTGCATTAGAAATGGGCGAGGTAAAAGGAATTGTTGATTCTTTGTCGAACATAATTCAGCAAGAAACCATTTTGCAATTTATGATTTCAGAAGCTATAAAAACTTCTGAAATAGAAGGTGAATTTTTTAGTAGAAAAGATATTGCATCTTCAATTAAGAAAAATTTAGGTATCGGTGAAAACATAAGCAATATCAGAGACAAAAATGCGCAGGGAATCGGAAAGTTAATGGTAATGGTTCGAAATTCTTATTCTGACAAATTAACTGAACTTACAATAAAAGAATGGCATTCTGTTTTGATGGAATATTCTAAAAACGTTACGCCGGGTGAATATAGAACCGGAGAAGAACCAATGCAAATTGTTTCAGGTACTTACAATAAAGAAATTGTTCATTTTGAAGCCCCGCCATCAAGTCAAGTGCCGATGGAAATGAAAAAATTCATTAAATGGTATCATGATTTTGAAGTAAAAGTATCCGATATTAAAAAAGCATTAATTAAAACTTCTATTTCTCATTTATATTTTGAAAGTATTCATCCTTTTGAAGATGGAAATGGCAGAATTGGCAGAGCTATTGCAGAAAAATGTCTGTCAGAATCATTAAATCGCCCTGTTTTAATGAGTATTTCAAGTACTATTGAACAGAATAAAAAACAGTATTACAACTCTTTGAAACAAGCACAACGAACACTTGAAATTACAGATTGGATTTTTTACTTTTCAAATTTGATTTTAGAATCTCAAAAAAATGCAAAACAAATTGTTCTTTTTACATTAACAAAAAGCAAATTTATAGATCAGTTTAAAGATATAATGAATGAAAGACAGATAAAAGTAGTTTTGAAAATGTTTGATAATGGTATTTCTGGTTTTGTGGGCGGAATGACGGCAATAAAATATATTTCTATTGCTAAAACTTCAAGAGCAACAGCGACAAGAGATCTACAGGATTTGACAGAAAAGAACATTTTAAAACCTAAAGGAGAAGGCAGGAATCGATCTTATGACTTAAATTTTGACTATTAAAGGAATAACTAAAAGTTAGCAATTTGTCCATATTTTTCTAATATCTAAGAAAAATTATTCCAAAAACGTACTTTTGCAATTATGATAAATCCTTTCACCGACGAATACTTCATGAAAAAAGCTTTGCAGGAAGCTGAAATGGCCTTTGAAAAAGGTGAAATTCCTGTTGGCGCAATCATTGTTGTCGCTGATAAAGTAATTGCCAGAAGTCATAACCTCACGGAGTTACTAAATGATGTTACAGCGCATGCCGAAATGCAATCTATAACGGCAGCGGCTAATTTTTTAGGCGGAAAATATCTTAAAGATTGTACCCTTTACGTCACACTTGAACCTTGCCAAATGTGTGCCGGTGCTTTGTATTGGAGTCAGATTTCTAAAATCGTTTTTGGCGCCCGTGACGAGCAACGCGGTTTTATGGTTATGGGAACAAAACTGCATCCTAAAACAACCGTAGTTTCAGGAATTATGGCTAATGAAGCGGCTGATTTAATGAAGCGTTTTTTTGTGGAGAGACGTAAATAAATAGTCTGGTTTACTTAATTAAAATTGAAATTTATTGTAGACATATTTCTCAAACCATAGGGGAATTGATTCAGTATGAAACTTAAATGCAGTTCCTTGGTAAATTTCAGCTAATAATTCATAATTGTTTCCTGAATTGTCAAAAATATAAGTCCTGTGTGCAAGTTTAATAGCATCGCTCAAATTATCAAGAGTTTTAAAATAACGCTTTTTGATTTTTTCTTCATTAACATCATGACCGTCTTTTAGAACTCTGTTTTTTACTCGCTCAATGTTTTTTTCAAAATCATCTGTACAAATAAAATAAAGGTAAGTCCTGTATCCTAATTTGTTTGCCTGAACAATTTCGTCTAATTTTTGAGGATCACTCATTACAGTTTCATAAGTAAAATCTTTTTTGTCTGTAAGTAGAGAATATCTTATGAAAGATGCTGTAAAAGCAGCTTCATAACTGTTGGTGTTTTTTAGATTATTAACAATGAAATTGTCCTTTATCTTTATTTCAATTGTATAGTTCTCACTTATTGCTTTATTAACAAGTGATATACTGGAAGGTAATTTTTTAAAATCTTCTAATTTTGAATCATCGATTTTTAAATTAAAATCTGTTAAATCAACAAATCCAATTGTTTTTAGCTGTTTTTCAATTAAATCGGCATTTACAAAAATCCCTGAAATATATTTTTTGCTAATAACATTATAGAGAGAACTTTTGCCTGAACCATTTGGACCTGCATAAATGCGTACTCTATTTTGACTTGGCATAAAGAATTGTTCCTTTTTTAATATTTAAAGGTTTTCTGGCAGCAATTGGTTTTACAAAAACAACATTTCCATTTCCTTCTTGTCTGTAAACTTTGTCTCCTTTTGTAAATGTAAAAGATAATCCTAAAATTTTATTTTCGCGAATAGCTTTTTGGGCAGCCTTTTTACCAGCAGCAATGAGGCTTGAAGTTTCTTTAACGCCTCTAAAAATTATTTTTTTGCTTTCCATGTTAAAAAAATTAGATTATACAAATATACGATTTTAAGGCGTTTTTTTCTTCTTAAAATCAAAATTAAAATAATCACAACAACTGAATTTTCCATCCAGAACATTTCAAAAAATAATATACATTTACTATAATATATTTATCATTTCAGAGGTTATGGTTTCAGACCGTGAAATGTGAAGTTCTTTATTTATATTTCGTATTTGTAACAATTAAATCCATATCAAAGTGAAAGTAAGAGGATTAGTTTACGTATTTTTTGTGTTTTTTATTTTTCAGGCCTGCGGCAGAAAATCAGATTTCAATTCAGATTTTTCATTATTCAAAGAGTATATAACTAGTTTTACGGGCGGAATTGTCTCAGCGCAGTCAGACATTCGCGTCGTGTTAGCTTTCGATAAAAAAGAATGGAAAGTCAATGAAGTTCTGGATAATGATTTGTTTGATATTTCCCCAAGTGTCGATGGAAAAGTGGTTGCACTTTCAGGTAACACAATCGCATTTATTCCGGAAAAAAAGCTGAAAGCAGGAACTGAATATCAGATTACCCTGCACTTAGACAAACTAATTACACTTCCTAAAAAGACAGAAGATGATAAAGAAGATCTTTCTGAATTTAATTTTACCGTTAAAACCATCAAACAGGATTTTACGGTAAATACACTGGACATTCAATCGCGAAGTAAAGAGATTCAATACCTGAATTGCGTGCTGAAAACAGCAGATGATATTGATTTGGAAACTGCTAAGCAACTGGTTTCCGCCTCTCAAAACGGAAATAAAGTCAGCATCAAATTTAATGAATCACCAGCTTCAGGTAAAGAATTTAAATTTATAATTGATAATATTCAGCGTTTTGATGCAGAAAGTAATCTTGAAATTGCTTACGATGGAAATGATTTCGACATTGACCAGAAAGGAAAAATGGATTTTCCAATTACGTCGATTAATGATTTTAAAATCGTAAAAGTTGATATTCCTGATGAAAATAACCAGCAGGTTTTAATCAATTTTTCTGAACCTCTGGAAAAAGGTCAGGATTTTGCAGGCTTAGTTGCCATACAAAACACCAGTAATCTTAAATTTTCGACTCAGGGAAATATTCTAAAAGTGTATTTCAGCAATCAAAAACCTGTTAAAGAAGTTGTACACAAAGTTGAAGTCGAAGCTGTGGCAGTAGATTCTACAGTTACAGTAATTGATTCTGCAAGCGTTGCAGTAGATACCGCCGCAGTTGTCGAACCGGTTGTTGCAGAAGAAGATGTTGTAGAAGAATCAGGACCTGAAGCAGCAGCAGTTTCGGGTGAATTATTACTTGAAGTTTTTCAGGGAATCGAAAGTCAGTATGGGCAGAAAATGAAAAGCAATTATTCTGAAAAAATATCTTTTGATCAGATAAAACCAAATGTTCGCTTCATCAAAAACGGAACAATTTTACCAAGTTCAAGCAACTTAAAACTGAATTTTGAAGCGGTAAATTTGAGCGCTGTTGATGTAAAAGTTTATAAAATTTATAAAAATAATATTCTGCAGTTTCTTCAGAATAATGAATTAAATGGAACGCAAAACCTCAAAAGAGTTTCGCAGCCCGTCGCAAAAACCACGCTTAATCTTAAAGAAAACAGCTTAATAAATCCAAGCAAATGGAACACTTTTGCATTGGATTTATCCAAAATTATAAGTCCGGAACCAGGAGCAATTTACAGAGTTGAGTTCTCGTATAAAAAAGCGTATTCTTTATACAAATGCGAAACTGCTGAAAGTGATGACAGTCAGGTTGAAGAGGAGGAAGAAGTCGATGAAAATGATGTGAATTATAGCGGAAACTCTTACGATGATTATTACTACGATGATTATGACTGGAGAGAAAGCCAGGATCCGTGTACAGGTTCGTATTATTACAATGCCAAAATAGGTACCAATATTTTAGCTTCAGATTTGGGTGTAATTGCCAAAAGAGGCGAAAACAAATCGTATTTCTTTGCCGTAAATAATATCCTTACAACAGAACCGGTTTCGAATGCAAGAGTTGATTTGTATAGTTTTCAGCAGCAAAAACTCGCAACAGAAGCAACAAGCAGCGAAGGAATTGCTTCTTTCAAATTAGACAAATTTGCCTATTTTGCTATTGTAACTTTAGGAAATCAATCGACTTATGTAAAACTCGACGATGGTAATTCACTTTCGGTGAGTAATTTTGATGTTTCAGGTGAAACTCTACAAAAAGGACTAAAAGGATATATTTATGGAGAACGTGGCGTTTGGCGTCCCGGCGATAATTTGTATCTGTCCTTTATTTTGAATGATGTAGCTAATAAACTTCCAAGTGCACATCCTATAAAATTCAGATTAACAGATCCAAACGGAAAAGTAACGTATCAAACCGTTCAAAAAACGAACGAGTTAAATCATTACGCTTTTACAGTTCCTACAGATCCTGATGCACCAACCGGAAATTGGGAAGCAATGGTAAGCGTAGGCGGAGCAAAATATTATAAGAGCATCAAAATAGAAACAATTAAACCCAATCGTTTAAAAATCAAGAATAGTTTCAAAAGTCCTATATTATCTTCTTCGCATTCTAATACAAGCAATCTTGAAGTAACATGGCTTCATGGTGCAATTGCGAAGAATCTGAATGTAGAAATGCAGGCTAAATTTTCGCAGCAAAGCACTACTTTCAAAAATTATGATAAGTATGTTTTTGATGATTTAGTACGTCAGTTTAGTACTGAAGAAATAAATGTATTTTCCGGAAAATTAGATGCAAACGGACATGCATCTGTAAACATAGATCCAAAATTGCAAGGTCAGGCGCCGGGAATGCTAAAAGCCGCATTCGTTACAAAAGTGTATGAAGAAGGCGGGGATTTTAGTACGGATGTTATTTCGACGACTTATTCGCCTTATAAAACTTATGTTGGGGTAAAATCGCCGGAACCAAACAAATACGGAATGCTTGAAACCAGAACAGCAAACCGATTTGACGTTGTTACTGTTGATGAAAACGGAAGACCGAAAGCGGTTAAGAATCTTGAAGTAAAAGTTTATAAGGTCGAATGGCGCTGGTGGTGGGATGCGTCGAGCGATAATTTATCCAATTATAATTCATCAGAAGCCACAACTTCTTATAAAACCTTTAGAGTAAATACAGATTCGAGTGGAAAAGGAAGTTTTCAGTTTGCATTAACGGATGAAGAATGGGGACGTTATTTAATTCGTGTTTCTGATGAAGTTGACGGGCACGCAGCGGCTTTAACAGTAAATATCGACTGGCCAATCTGGTCCGGAAAAACAAGAAATACAGATGCTTCTACAGCCAATATGCTTGTTTTTTCTACAGATAAAAAGAAATATGCCGTAGGCGAAAAAGCGCATATCTCTTTCCCTTCGAGTGAAGGCGGACGTGCTTTGGTTTCTATCGAAAACGGATCAAAAGTAGTGCAGACTCTTTGGGTAAAAACTCAAAAAGGAGAAACAAAAGTAGAGGTTCCGGTAACGGCTGAAATGGCTCCGAATGTTTATTTTAATATAACATTGCTGCAGCCACATGCCACGACTAAAAATGATTCTCCGATAAGAATGTATGGAATCGTTCCGATTGAAGTTGTAGACAAAAACACCATTCTTGCTCCAAAAATTGCAATGCCGGATGTCTTAAAACCAGAGCAGACATTTGCGCTAAAAGTCAGCGAGCAAACCGGAAAAGAAATGACCTATACAATTGCTATTGTTGATGAAGGTTTACTGGATTTAACCCGTTTTAAAACACCAAATGCATGGGATAGTTTTTATGTAAGAGAAGCATTGGGCGTAAAAACCTGGGATGTTTACAATGATGTTATTGGCGCTTATGGCGGAAAAGTCAATCAGATTTTCAGTATTGGTGGAGATCAGGATTTAGGCGGCGGAAAAGCCAAAAAGGCCAATCGTTTTAAACCGGTTGTCGTTTATATGGGACCATTTAAATTAGAAAAAGGACAAACAAAAACGCATCAGATAAAATTGCCAAAATATATTGGATCAGTGCGAACAATGGTTGTTGCGGCAGATGCCAATACAAGCGCTTATGGAAGTGTTGAGAAAGCAACTCCGGTTCGTAGTCCATTGATGGTATTGGCTTCATTGCCAAGAAAAATTTCTCCTTCAGAAAAAGTGACTATTCCGGTTACGGTTTTTGCAATGGAAAAAAACATTAAAAGTGTGAACGTTCAGATCAAAACCAGCAATGGATTGAAAGTGATTGGAAGTGCAGCACAAAAACTAACATTTACACAGCCGGACGAAAAAATGGCGTATTTTAACCTTGCCGTTGGTAGTTTAACAGGAATTGCAAAAGTTCAGATTATAGCCACTTCCGGAAGTGAAAAATCGGTTTATGATGTTGAGATCGATATGACGAATCCAAATCCGGTAACGAATACTTTTACAGATGTAGTTTTGAAACCGAATAGTTCTGCAACAATCAACTGGAAAACATTTGGAGTGTCAGGAAGCAATAAGGCAAAACTGGAAGTTTCGTCGATGCCAACCATCAATTTAAACGGACGATTACAGTTTCTTATACAATACCCGCACGGTTGTGTTGAGCAGACAACTTCATCAGTATTTCCGCAGTTATTCTTAAATGAAGTTGCCGATATCGATGCCACGCGTCAGCAATTAATTCAAAAAAATGTTACCGCGGGAATAAATCGATTAGGAGGTTTTCAATTGCCAAATGGCGGACTTTCTTATTGGCAGGGAAACACACTTGCTGATGATTGGGGAACTTCATACGCTGGACATTTTATGATTGAAGCAGAGAAAAAAGGTTATGTTTTACCAATTAATTTTAAATCGAAATGGCTGTCCTACCAACAAAAAGAAGCCAAACAATGGCGATTTGAACCTCGTTACGGAAATGATTTGGCGCAGGCCTACCGTTTATACACATTAGCTTTGGCAGGTTCTGCAGATTTGTCTTCGATGAACAGATTGCGCGAAACAAAAGGAATCTCTAACGAAAGTAAATTGCGATTGGCAGCGTCTTATGTTTTGGCAGGACAAAAATCTGCAAGTCAGAATTTATTTTTGAAAAGTAAAATTGAAGATGAAACCAATGATTATAATTACTACTATTATGGTTCCAGCTCAAGAAACAGAGCGATGGCTCTGGAAACGATGTTGCTGTTAGGTCAAAAAGAAAAAGCTTTTGCAATGGCTGTAAAACTGGCTAAAAATATGGCAAGTGACCAATGGATGAGCACGCAAACTACAGCATATTGTTTGTATGCAATGTCTAAATTTGCTGCAAATAATGGTCCTAAAGGAATTGATATTCAGTTTAGTAAAGACGGAAAATCTCAAGTTGTAAAAACATCAAAAACAGTTGCAGACAGAAGTTTGGTCGTAAAAACAGGCTCCAATACTATTACTTTAAAAAATAATAAAAAGAACACCATTTATGTTCGTGTTCTAAATACCGGAATTTTGCCAATCGGACAGGAAAATGTAGTTCAAAATGATGTTTCGGCTGCCATAGTTTTCAAAAACCGAAAAGGCAGAACAATCGATGTTTCGAGAATCACTCAGGGAACAGAATTTGTTGCTGAGGTTACGGTTAGAAATCAGCGAAATGAACATGTAGAAAATGTAGCGTTGTCACAAATTCTTCCTTCCGGATTCGAAATTGTAAATACCCGTTTTACAGATTATGGCGACGCAACCAATAATATTGCAGATTATATTGATATTCGCGATGACAGAACAAATTTCTATTTTGGAATGAAATCCAATGAAACGAAAGTGTTTAGGATTCTGCTAAATGCTTCTTATTTAGGAAAATATTACTTACCTGGATTGCAGTGCGAAGCGATGTACGATAATACATTCTTAGCAAGAACAAAAGGATTTTGGGTTGAGGTGGTGAAGTAAAAAATGGCTCACGGATTAAACGGGTTTACACCGGTTTTTAGTTTTTTTTCAGATTTGAGTAAAAAATAATCTGCGAAAACCTGTTCAATCCGTAAAATCCGTGGGCTAAAATTAAAAGCTTTGAAAAATAAATTAATAGCGTTTCTGCAACGCATTACAAATTGGGTAAAAAGGAATAAAATAAAATCAGCAATTGTATTTTTACTCTTGCTGATTTATTATTTCTCGTTGCCACGAACGTTATTTCAGGAATCTTATTCTACTGTGATCGAAAGTAAGGAAGGCGAGTTATTAGGCGCAAAAATTGCTCGCGACGGACAATGGCGTTTTCCGGAAGAAGACAGCGTACCGGATAAATTTAAAAAATGCATCGTTTATTTTGAAGATGAATATTTCTACAAACATCCGGGTTTTAATCCGGTTGCAATGTTTAATGCCATCAAACAAAACCGAAAAGCCGGAAAAGTAGTTCGCGGGGGAAGTACACTGACACAACAAGTAATCAGACTTTCAAGAAAAGGAAAAGGAAGAACTTATTTTGAAAAAATCATTGAACTCATTCTTGCAACACGATTGGAATTGGGTTATTCTAAAGATGAAATTTTAGACTTATATGCAGCTCATGCACCTTTTGGAGGAAATGTTGTTGGACTTGAAATGGCTTCCTGGCGTTACTTCGGGTTAAGATCAACTCAATTGTCCTGGGCAGAAAGCGCGACTCTTGCGGTTTTACCAAATGCGCCAAGTTTGATTTATCCCGGAAAAAATCAGATTAAATTATTAGAAAAAAGAAACAAACTTCTTTTAAAATTAAATCAGGAAGGTATTATCGATAAACAAACGTATGAATTATCTCTTGACGAACCTTTGCCCGGAAAACCATATGATTTGCCTCAAGTTGCGCCTCATTTATTACAGCGTGTAGCCAAAAATCAGGAAGGAACAAAAGTAAAAACAACTGTTGAATTTGCTTTGCAAAACAGGGTAAATCAAATTGCAAAATATTATTACAATCAATACAAACAAAATGAAGTCAATAATCTGGCGATTTTGGTTATTGATGTCAAAAACAGAAATGTAATAAGTTATGTTGGGAATTCTCCAACAGATAAAGACCATCAAAAAGATGTTGATATTATTGATGCGCCCAGAAGTACCGGAAGTATTTTAAAACCTTTGTTGTACGCCGCAATGCTTGATGATGGCGAACTTTTGCCTAATACTTTGGTAGCTGATGTTCCCACTCAAATTGCGGGATATACACCTGAGAATTTTAACCTGACATTTGATGGCGCTGTGCCGGCGCACAGAGCTTTGTCGCGTTCCCTAAATATTCCAGCTGTGTTAATGCTGCAGGAATTTGGCGTAAATAAATTCTATGAAGAATTGCAAAAATTCCAATTAAGAGACATTAATAAAACACCGGATCATTACGGATTATCACTAATTCTTGGCGGTGCCGAAAGTAATTTATGGGACTTATGCCGATCTTATGCAAATTTATCTTCGACCGTAAATTATTTTAATAAAAGCCACGGAAAATACAGAACGAAGGAATTTGCGGAGCTAAATTATGAGAATGATTTTCAGGCTGATTTTGGTGAAGAAAGTAATCAAAAGAATATTTTAGGTGCCGGTTCCATTTGGCTTACGTATAACGCAATGGAAGAAGTAAACAGGCCGGAAGGTGATGAAGCCTGGAAATTTTATGACAGCTCGTTAAAAATTGCGTGGAAAACCGGAACCAGCTTTGGAAACAGAGATGCCTGGGCCATCGGAACAAACTCAAGATATGTGGTTGGAGTTTGGGTTGGAAATGCAACAGGCGAGGGAAGACCAACATTAACAGGTGTGACAAGTGCCGCTCCAATTTTGTTTGACGTTTTTAATTTATTGCCAAGACAAAGATGGTTCGAAACTCCGTATGCTGATTTAGATGAGGTAGAAGTTTGCAAATTAAGTGGTTATCTGGCAAAAGAAGGCTGTCCAAAATTGAAACAGTGGGTAACTAAAAAGGGAAAAACAACAGCTATTTGCCCGTATCATAAAACGGTTCATTTGGATAAAAGCGAACAGTTTCAGGTGAATAGCAGTTGCGAAAACGTCGAGAATATAGTCGTAAAAGATTGGTTTGTTTTGCCTCCTGTTATGGCTTGGTATTACAAAGGAAAACATATTGAATATTTGCCATTGCCGCCTTTTCGGGAAAATTGTATTGGAGCACAAACGGCTTCAATGGATTTTATTTATCCAAAAGCAAACAGTAAAATCTATCTCACAAAGAATTTCAATAGTGAAATACAGCCGGTTATCTTTAAAGTGGCGTATTCGCAAAGAGAAAATAAACTGTTTTGGTACGTAGATAATGTTTACAAAGGCGAAACAAAAGTTTTTCACGAAAAACCAATTTTAATGACTGCGGGTTTTCATTATATTACCGTTGTTGATGAGTTTGGAAATGAGATTAGAAGAAAAATAGAAATTATAAGGGAATAACTATGAGAATAATATATTTATACATATTAGTTCTTTTTTTGTCGACAATTATAAATTATTATATAGGTTTTGGATTTTTAATTCATGTAAATTCAGGAAATATTGCAGGTTTATGGTTTCTGTTTTATGCAATTGTCTTGCCGGTAAAATCAATGACAATTATTTTTAATAAATATAAAGCGCTCTCAAATTTTTATAAATATAATTTGTTTGTTTTTTTATCTTATTTGTTTGGTGCTATTGTTTCGGGAATAAAGTTTTTTGATTTCAAAAGTTTTGTGATTTTGGGAGATGGCCCTACAAAATTTGTAATGGGAACAATTTATTTTATTTGTTTCATTTCCAGCTTTACTTCATTGCTGATTTTTCAATGGAAAAGCAGAAGATTTAAACGAAAAAATACTCTTATGAAAACAAGTGCCTAGCCCAGATAGAAGTGGAAATCCTTTTGTTTTTTTCTTTAAAAAATAAAAGATTGAAACGGATAGCTGGAATAGCTACTAAAAAAAAACAAGAATTAAATCAATTATCATTCGTGAATTACTTCGTCCGTTCGCTATCGCTCGGGTCGTGGCTAAAAAAAAATAAAAAAAAGTCACAAAAAAACCGCCAGTCTTTCGAGAGGCGGTTTGTTGTTTATTCTGAAATAACATTTCCTTTTTTGTCGTAGAAATGATATTCTAAGTACGTGTAAGCGTCACGAGGTATGATTTTCACCCATTTTTTATGTTCAAAAAACCATTTTGAACGTAATGATGGAAAACCTTTACTGAGGTATGCAGCCACAAACGGGTGTACATTAAGTACAACACCCTTGTGGGTTTTTAAAATTCTGTCTAAATCAGATGCGATTTTATCAATGATTAAAATTGGCGCTTCAATTTCGCCATGTTCATTGTTTGGATCTTCTTCTCTAGTTTTAATATTAACTTCTGGTCTTACGCGTTGTCTGGTAATTTGAACCAAGCCAAATTTACTAGGCGGTAAGATTTTATGTTTTGCTTTATCGTCGCTCATTTCTTCTCGCAAGAAGTCGAACAAGACTTTCCTGTTTTCAGGATTAGACATATCGATAAAATCAACTACGATTATTCCGCCCATATCACGCAAACGAAGTTGTCTGGCAATTTCAGCGGCAGCGATCATATTTACTTCCATGGCGGTGTCTTCCTGATTAGTCGCCTTATTCGAACGGTTTCCACTGTTTACGTCTATAACGTGAAGAGCTTCAGTATGTTCAATAATAAGATATGCGCCTTTACTCATGGAAACAGTACGTCCAAATGAAGTCTTGATTTGTCTCTCTATATTGTATTTCTCGAAAATTGGAGTGTCATTTGATTGATAAAACTTAACAATCGATTGTTTTGAAGGTGCAATTTCCTGCAGATATTCCTTCGTTTGATGGTACAACTCTTCATCATCTATTTGGATACCGCTAAAGGTATCATTAAAAACATCTCTTAATATCGAAGAAGCTCTGTTAAGTTCTCCTAATACTTTTGATGGATGATGAGCAGTTGGTAATTTTTTACACATTGCAGTCCATCTGGCAAGCAGGTTCTGCAAATCTTTTTCTAATTCGGCTACGTTTTTGCCTTCGGCTACTGTACGAACAATAACACCAAATCCTTTTGGTTTGATAGATAGAACAAGTTTTTTTAGACGATCCTTTTCCTTTTTGTCTTCTATTTTTTGAGAAATAGAAACACGGTCAGAAAACGGAACGAGAACAATAAATCTTCCTGCCAATGAAAGCTCAGCGCTTATTCTTGGACCTTTGGTAGATATAGGTTCTTTTACAACTTGAACTAAAACAGATTGATTGGCACTTAAAATATCAGTAATGATGCCATCTTTGTCAATCTCTTTTTCAAACTGAAAGGTTTTTAGGGAGAAATCTTTTATTTTACCTGCGCTTACAAGTTTTATGAATTTCAATTGAGAAGCTAAGTTAGGTCCTAAATCGTGATAATGTAAAAAGGCATCTTTTTCGAAGCCTACATTTACAAAAGCAGCATTAAGTCCGGCAACTGGTTTTCTTATTTTGGCAATAAAAATATCACCAACCTGAAAGTTGCTTTTCTCTTCTTCTTTATGTAATTCAATTAGTTTTCCATCTTTTAATAAGGCAAAATCTACGGCTTCAGAACTAGATCTAATGATTAATTCTTTATTCACACTGTAAATTTTTATCTGTTTTTTCAGAAAATAGAATATAGATAAAAGAACATAGATTATAAAAATCTAAAATCTAAAATACAAAATCTAAAATCTTATCTACAGATGGATTAAACAATATTTTTAACAGGTATTGAACCCGGGGGAATTTTAGTTAGCAGTTTTCAGTTTTCAGTTAGCAGTTTTAAGCTGCACACTGTGACTTGTTACTGAGACTAAATTCCAATTTCAATGAACTTTTAAAAAGAAAAAAGTAGTTTAAAACTACTTTTTCTTTTTGTGACGGTTAGCTCTCGCTCTTTTCTTTCTTTTGTGAGTAGCTACCTTATGTCTCTTTCTTTTTTTACCACTTGGCATATCGTGTCGATTTTATAATTAATTAATAGTATTATTTTGCTTCGTTGTTCGTTTTTACTCCCTCTACAAATACTTTTGCAGGTTTGAACGCAGGAATGTTGTGCGCAGGAATTTTGATAGTGGTGTTTTTAGAGATGTTTCTTCCTGTTTTTTCAGCTCTAGTTTTTACGATAAAACTTCCGAAACCTCTTAGGTAAACATTGTCACCAGTTTCTAATGAAATTTTAACTTCTTCCATAAAAGTTTCTACTGTTGCTTGAACATCTCCTTTTTCAAGACCTAGTTTCTCTGAAATTTTCGCTACGATATCTGCTTTCGTCATTTTCTTTCCTATTTTATTTATAAATGATGTACTATTTTTTTGAGTTTGCAAATATAGGAATTAAAAAAATAATTAATCAAGCTAATTCGTTAAATTTTAATTACATAAACATTTACTTTTGTATTCTAAGTATTTTACGATGAATTTTTCTAACATATTGATAAAATGGTATTTACAAAACAAGCGTGATTTGCCTTGGCGAAAAACAACCAATCCGTACCTTATTTGGCTATCAGAAATAATGTTGCAACAGACTAGAGTTGCGCAGGGAACGCCTTATTTTTTTTCTTTTTCAGAGGAATTTCCTACGGTATTTGATCTCGCAAATGCCGATGAAGAGAAGGTTTTGAAACTTTGGCAGGGTTTAGGGTATTATTCTCGTGCCCGAAATTTGCATAAAACAGCTCAATATGTGGCAAATGAGCTCAATGGTGTTTTTCCTCCTTCTTATATAGAGTTATTAAAATTGAAGGGAGTGGGAGAATATACCGCCGCGGCAATTGCTTCTTTTTCGTATAATGAACCTGTTCCCGTTGTAGACGGAAATGTATTTAGAGTTTTGTCGCGTTATTTTGATATTGAATCAGATATCACATTGCCGGCGACCAAAAAAGAATTTACGTCATTGGCTCAAGAATTAATGCCAAAAGATACTCCCGCCATTTTCAATCAGGCAATAATGGAATTTGGTGCTTTGCAATGCGTTCCTAAAAGTCCCAATTGTTCTGTTTGTGTTTTTACAGATAGCTGCCTGGCTTTGCAAAAAAAGAAAGTGGATGTTTTGCCTGTAAAATCTAAAAAAACAAAAGTGACCAACAGGTTTTTTAATTACCTGATTTTGGAAGATGTTATAGGAAATACTTTAATTCAAAAAAGGACTGCAAAAGGAATATGGCATAACTTATATGAGTTTCCTCTTTTGGAAACGACAGAAATTGTTGACTTTGATTATGTTTCAAAAGCAGTTCAAAACGATATATTTCCAAACTATACTATATTAGGAATAGAAGATTGCAGTCATGCAACAGTTATTCATAAACTCTCCCATCAGCATTTGCATATTCAATTTTGGAAAGTGAAAATTAGTCAACTAATTGATAATGGAGTAGATACGGTTTCGTTAAAAACTTTTCCTTTTCCAATTGTGATTTATAATTTTATAGAAAAGCAGGAAATAAATTGCTAAAAAAATGTATCTTTGGGATAAATACCACAAATAAACTATGAACGGAACATTAAATAAAGTCATGCTCATTGGCCATTTGGGCGATGATGTTAAGATGCATTATTTTGATGGAGGAAACTGCATCGGGCGCTTTCAGCTGGCTACCAACGAAGTTTACATTAATAAAACTACTAATGAAAAAATAACTTCGACTGAGTGGCATAATTTAGTTGTGCGTAATAAAGCCGCTGAAATTTGTGAAAAATATCTCTCTAAAGGAGATAAAATTTATATAGAAGGCCGTATAAAATCTCGCCAATGGCAGGCAGAAGACGGAACTACCAAATATACTACAGAAATTCAGGTTACAGAGTTTACTTTCCTGACTACCAAAAAAGAAATAGCAAATCATAAACAAAATCAGGAGTCAGAAACCGCAAAAAGCACTAACTTTGATGCGGCAAATGAAGGCTTGCCTATAAATGATTTGCCTTTTTGATTGTTTAACTAATCTTTTTTAATTTGGACCCGGAGCCCAGTTTATTTTTCCTTGCTAATTTAGACATCAATTTAATTATTGGTTTTGTCGGAATATTTATTTTGCTGTTCTTATCGGCAATTGTTTCAGGTGCCGAAGTAGCACTTTTTTCTTTATCCCAAAAAGACATCGACGACACTTTACAGGAAGATACGTCAAAGGGAAAAATTATTTCAAAGCTTTTAGATAAACCCAAAAAACTCCTGGCAACATTACTCGTAGCCAATAATTTCTTTAATATCGGGGTTGTTATTTTGTTTTCTTTTATCGGACAAAATATTTTTTCAAATGTCGTTTCACCGGCTTTTAAATTTGTTTTAGAAGTTGTTCTCGTTACCTCTTTAATTTTGTTGTTTGGAGAAGTTTTACCAAAAGTTTACGCCAGCCGAAACAATATAAAATTTGCAAAATGGTCTGCTTATACCATTTCTTTTTTAGATAAATTACTGTCGCCAATAAGCTTGCCTATGCGAAGCGTTACCTTATATTTGCAGAATAAATTAGGGAAACAGAAAAATAATTTTTCGATAAACCAGTTGTCGCAGGCATTGGAATTAACAGATTCTGAAGGAACATCGAGCGAGGAACAAAAAATACTGGAAGGAATTGTTTCTTTTGGAAATACGGATACAAAACAAGTTATGAGTCCGAGGATTGATATTTTTGCCTTGGAAATTTCAGAAACATTTGCAGCGATCTATCCAAAAATTATCGAAAAGGGATTTTCAAGAATTCCGGTTTACAGAGACAATATCGATCAGATAGAAGGCGTTTTGTTTGTTAAGGATTTACTGCCCCATATTGATAAAAAAGAGTTCGAATGGACTACCTTATTAAGAGAGCCTTTTTTTGTTCCTGAGAATAAAAAACTAGACAATTTGCTAAAGGATTTTCAGAGCCTTAAAAGCCATTTGGCGATTGTGGTTGATGAATATGGCGGAACATCAGGTTTGGTTTCTTTAGAAGATGTTATTGAAGAAATCGTAGGGGATATAAGTGATGAATTTGATGATGAGAATTTGAATTATTCTCAAATAGATGAAAAAAACTTTCTCTTTGAAGGAAAAATCAATATGAAAGATTTCTACAGAATTGTAGATGTAAACGAAGATATTTTTGAATCTCATAAAGGCGAGGCCGAAACACTGGCTGGATTTATCCTGGAGATTTTGGGTAACTTCCCTAAAAAAGATCAGAAAGTAGCGTTTGAAAACTGTGTTTTTACCATAGAAGCAGTCGACAAAAAACGTGTGAAACAAATAAAAGTAACAATAGAATAAAATGCTTAAAAGAATAATTTCGGCAGCGATAATTTTACTAACATTGACGGTGGTAAGCTGTAAAGATGATGTAATGCCAAAACCGGCAGGTTTTTTACGTTTAGATTATCCGGAAGCCAAATATGCTAATTTTGAAGGCAATTGTCCGTTTACATTTGAAATGAATGATGCTGCCATTATTAAAGGAGAAAAAGACTGTGGTTTCGCGATTACGTATCCTAAAATGAAAGCCACTATTTATTTAACCTACAAACCGGTACATGGTGATATTGAAAAACTGCTTAAAGACGCTCAAAAATTAACTTACGAGCACGTAATTAAAGCCGATGATATTTTAGAACAGCCGTATTTAAACCCTGAAAAAAAAGTCTACGGAATGTTTTACCAGGTTGATGGAAACGCCGCTACAAACTCGCAATTTTACGTAACAGACAGCACAAAACATTTCATAACCGGATCGGTTTATTTTTATGCTAAACCCAATTTTGATTCGATTATGCCGGCAGCCAGTTACATCAAAAACGATATGCGACAGTTGATGGAAACCTTAAAATGGAAATAAAAAAAATGAATCCAATTTGGATTCATTTTTTTTTTTTGATCTAAATTCTAAATCCCTATTATTGTTGGAATTTGGAATATAAAAATATTGTAATTTATTTTTTAAGATTTAATATTCGAAACCTTGTATGTTTTTCCGTCTCCGGTTTCCTGAACAACTTTAGTTAATGTTTCCGGAGTCTGAACTGTTTTGTCGAAAGTAACAGTTGCTAATTTTTTATCAAAATCAACCGTAGCTTTTTCAACTCCATCCAGATCAGTTAATTTTTGTTCGATAGTTTTTGCACATCCAACCGCACAAGTCATTCCTTCGATGTTAAAACTTGCCGTTTGCACATTTTCAGCTGCAATTGCTTTGTGTTCTTTTGGTGTTGTTTTTTCAGCATTTATTACCGCTAAACTTTTATCTTCTTCTTTTTTGCAGCTTACAAGTACCAAACCTGAAATTGCTAATGCCGTTATGATTTTTGTGAATTTCATTATATCGATGTTTTAAATTAGCTAAATGATGTTTACAAAATTAATAAAAAACAGAAGGTCAGTTCATAAAATAATTACAAATTTGTAGTAAAATACGATTTATGGATGCAAAACAATTAAAGTGGTTTTATTTATTCTTGCTTTCGCTAATATGGGGAAGTTCTTTTATTTTAATTAAAAGAGGATTAGTTGGTTTAACAGCGATTCAGGTAGGTTCACTCCGAATTATTTTTGCCGCTTTATTTTTGCTTATCGTAGGATTTTCAAGTTTAAAGAAAATCTCACGTCGCCAATGGAAATTTGTGGCTTTGACATCAGTTTTCGGGACGTTTATTCCAGCTTTCTTTTTTGCTATTGCCGAAACTCAGGTTGATAGTTCAATTGTAGCGATTTTAAATTCGCTTACACCATTAAATACATTGGTTTTAGGAATTATTGCTTTTGGAATCCAATTTCAAAAGCGTCAGGTTATAGGTGTTTTTGTTGGTTTGGTTGGCTGTTTGTTATTGGTTTTAAGCGGCGCATCTGCACATCCGGGACAAAATTATTACTTTGTTCTTTTGGTGGTAATTGCAACCATTTGCTACGCAATAAATGTCAATCTAATCAAGAAATATTTACCGGATTTAAATTCGTTAAGCATCACAACCGGAAATTTTACGGTTTTGCTTATTCCTGCCTTACTTATTTTAAGCACAACCGATTTTACGCAAAGAATAAATCTTGAAGCAACACAGCATTCTGTTTTGTTTGTAATGATTTTGGGCGTTTTAGGAACCGGAATTGCAAATGTTTTGTTCTTTAAATTAATCCAAATGTCTTCTCCTGTTTTTGCAACATCAGTAACATATTTGATTCCAATAGTCGCTTTTTTCTGGGGATTACTGGATAATGAAATGCTAACGCCTATTCAGTTTTTTGGTGCTTTTATTATTTTAATTGGGGTTTATTTATCGGCTAAGAAGTAAAGATTTTGATTGTTACCGTAACGTCCCCTAACTTCGGAGAAGGGCGCGCCAATTGAAACGTGGGCTTTTCCCGAAGTCTCGGGACGCTCAGCCTGACAAAAGTAGCTCTTTAAAAAAAAATAGTTCATAAAAAAAAGCTTTGTCAAAGTTTTAAACTTTGACAAAGCCTGTGAAAATCTTAGAATCTCAGCAACTTAGAACCTTAGTAACTCAAAACCTTTGTTCCTCTGAACCTCTGCATCTTTGAACCTTCCTAAAGAAAATCCGCTTCAGAAACGCCTTCGTTTATCTTAATCTCAGACATTTTAATATCTAATTCAAAACCTGCATTTTGTATTAGGTTAAAAGGAACTTTTACGCCCTTTACATCCTTATAATCATTAAAGTAGGTTGTTTGAGTAGTCGATTGTCCGCTTTGTTCTTTTATCTTGGTTTCGGCAACTTTTAATCCTGATTTTACGTCGTAGAAATAAATTGTTTTTCCATCTTTTATAGAATAAGCGTCATTGCCATTTATTTGCTCGATTCCGCTTACGGCCAAGTCAGTTCTTTTGCTTAATTGTAATTCTTCAAAAGGAGCTGCATTTGCTTTCATTTCGGCTAAATCAGCGCCTTCCAGATTTTTACGTTGTCCTTGTTGTTCAACATAAGCGCCTTTGTCATTTACAACTTGTTTCATCAAGGCCATAGTTCCCATAGAAAGCGACACCATCATTTTTCCTTTTGAATCTAATTTTGAGACAAAAGTTAAAGGAGTTGGCGCTTGCGGAATGGTTGTAGAACCTTTCATAGCCAGTGTTTTTGCCGCAGAAACTGCTTTTTCACCACCAATTGCCTTAATATAATTGTCAAAAACTGTTTTTGCTGTAATTCCTGCCGGAGCTTCTTTTTTAGTAACCGGTTTTTCAACAGGATTTCCGTATTTGTCAAAATAGTAAATCGGAATTTGAAGTTTTTCTAAACCGCTAAGTACTTCAGAACCTTTTCCAACGATAACAATTCGCATGTTGTCAATTGGGAAATATTTATTGGCAACACGATAAATATCATCCGGAGTCACATTATTAATGGTCTGAATGTATTTTTCATAGAAATCTGCCGGAAGTTTTTCTGTTTCAATGTTTAAGGCATATCGTGCAACAGCCTGAGGTTTTTCAACCTGCATTACAAATCTTCCGATATAACCGGCTTTTACGTTTTTCAACACATCATCAGAAACTTTTTCTGTTCTGATTTTTTTAATTTCTTTTACAAATTCTACTACGGCGCTATCTGTAACAGCGTTTCGTACTGCTGATGTAGCTTTGAATTTCGTTACATATTTTCCGCTTCCAATGTTTGAATTTGCGCCATATGTCCACGCATGTTGTTCGCGCAGATTCATATTCAGATAACTGTTGAAATCGCCTCCAAGAATTTGATTTGCAATTACTGCAGGGAAAAAATCAGGATCATTCATTTTTAAATTTACCGTATTTACCAATGAAATTTCAGACTGAACTGCGTTTGGAACATCAACAAAATCAATTTGAAGTTTTGACACATTTTGCGGATCAGCATACGAGTTTTTTGGCGCACTTTGTTTTTTCCATCCGCCAAAAAGTTTTTCTACCGCTGCTTTTGTTTCTTTGAATTTAATATCTCCAATTACGACCAAATAAGCATTTTCGGGTACAAAATAAGTAGCATAATTGGCCTGAACATCTGCAAGAGTAACATTTTTCAAGGTTTCTTCAGAAATAAATTCTCCAGCTGGATGGTTTTTTCCAAAAGCCAAAACATCTACAACGCGATTGGCAATTGCAGGAACGCTTTTTTCATCGGCTTTAAGCCCTTCTAATAATTTTGCTTTTTCTTTATCAAATTCAACTTGCGTAAAATTTGGCTGTAAAGCACCTTCGGCCAAAAGCTCCAAAACGCGGCCTGAATATTTAGAAAGGGAACTGGCATAAGCACCTGATGATGTAAAATTGATACTGGCGCCATAAAAGTCGATTTCTTCATTGAAAGCTTCTTTTGTTGTTTTTTTGGTTCCGTTTCCAATTAAACTGCTGGTTAATTCGTCAACGCCTTTTTTATTTCCTTCTGTAAAAGGAGCGTTGTCAAGCGTAAGGTTAAAACTCACTCTTGGTAATTTATGGTTTTCGACGACCAAAACTTTCATACCGTTTGCCAAAACAAAAGTTTGTGGTTTTTTGATATTGACTACTGGCGAATTGCCTGGTTTTGGTTGCGGACGATCTTGTGCTTGCATAATTCCTGTCAGGAATAAAAGGATTAAAATTGTATGTATTTTTTTCATGATTTGAGACTCTTAGTTTTCAGCTTTTTTTGAAGGAACATAATCTAAAATTAAACGCTGATTAGGGTTTAAATACTTTTTAGCAACGTCTCTGATTTCTTCTCTGGTGATAGAATGGTAGAGGTCGATTTCGGTATTGATAAGATTTACATCTCCGTAAAGTAAATAATAAGAAGCTAAATTCTCTGCAATTCCTTCAACGCTGGCATTTGCGTTAACGAAATTATTATCGAATTTGTTTTGTAGTTTTTGATAGTCTTTTTCAGAAATCAAATCGGTCTGGATTTTTACAATCTCTTCGTCCATTTCTTTTAAAATGTCTGCCGTTGTATGAGGCTGCATTGGTAATCCGTACAAAATGTACATTCCGTAATCTTCCTGGCTAAAACCAACAGCACCAATTTGAAGCGCCATTTTTTTGTCATCAACTATTTTCTTGTATAGTTTCGAACTTTTTCCGTCACTTAAATAAGAAGAAATTAAGTCTAAAACTCTGGCATCTCTTGTTTTCATAGATGGCGTTCTGTACGAAGCAACGATCATCGGAATCTGAATATTCGGATCTTCGTAAGTCGCTTTTATCGGTTGATTTATTGGTTCTTCGGTAAAAGTTTGTTTTTTAACCTCTTCACCTCTCGGAATTGGAGCAAAATATTTCTGAATCCATTCTTTGGTTTTTGTTTTGTCAAAATCACCTGCAACTACTAAAACTGCGTTGTTTGGTGTGTAGAATTTTTTATTAAAAGCCTGAAATTCCTCCAGAGTAGCAGCATCAAGATCTTTCATTGAGCCGATAGTCGTCCAGCGATACGGATGATTTTTGAACATGTTCTTTTTAACCTCGGGTAAAATATTTCCGTAAGGCTGATTGTCGTAACGCATTCTCTTTTCTTCTTTTACAACTTCATTCTGGGTATCAACCCCAATTTTATTAATTATAGGATGCATCAGTCTTTCAGATTCCATCCATAAACCCAATTCTAAACTATTTGACGGAAAAACTTCATAATAATACGTTCTGTCGTCAGAAGTATTGGCGTTGTTTACACCACCATTTGCCGTAACGATTTTCATCCATTCGCCACGTTTAATATTTTGGGTTCCTTCAAATAACAAATGTTCAAAGAAATGCGCAAAACCTGTACGATCCGGACGCTCGTCTTTTGATCCTACATGATACATAACTGAAGTTACAACGACCGGCGCAGAAGGATCATTGTGGAGAATAACATGCATTCCGTTGTCTAAATTGTATTCTTCAAAAGCTACTTTTTGAGCATGAGCTACTCCGCCAAGCATTAATGCAGCACTTAACATCATTATCGAATTTTTCATAAAGATTAATAATTTTAATACCTAAATATTATAATAGGTAGTCAAGGGGTAATTATAGTTACATCAAAAATAAGTTTTTTTAGTGATGATTTTAGTATTAGTCATAATTTTGATGTCACTTTAACAGTCCTTTTGTCATAAATACTTTTTTTAAAGCCATAAAACAACTTGAAAAACAGACTTTAAAGTGAAATAAATATTTTTGAAATAAGAGATTGCACAGTAAATTATTAATTGTATATTTGCAACCTTAAAAATCAATAAATCAATTTGGTATGTATGCAATCGTAGAGATAGCAGGGCAACAATTTAAAGTAAGCAAAGACTTAAAGGTTTATGTTCACCGTTTGGCTAATGAAGAAGGTTCAAAAATTTCTTTTGACAAAGTTCTTTTATTAGACGACAATGGTAGCATCACTTTAGGCGCCCCAGCTATAGAAGGTGCTTCAGTAGAAGCTAAAGTGTTACAACACTTAAAAGGAGATAAAGTTATCGTTTTCAAAAAGAAAAGAAGAAAAGGATACAAAAAGAGAAATGGTCACAGACAATATCTTACTCAAATTGTAATTGAAGGTATTACTGCAGCAGGCGGAACTAAAAAAGCAGCAGCTAAAAAAGCGGTTGTAGCAGAAGATGCTCCGGCTACTGAAGTTGAAGCAGCTCCAAAGGCAAAAAAAGCAGCAGCTCCAAAAGCAAAAAAAGAAGCTACTAAAGAATAATAACAATATTTAAACTCATACGTCATGGCTCACAAGAAAGGTGTCGGTAGTTCGAAGAATGGTAGAGAATCAGAATCAAAACGTTTAGGCGTTAAGATTTTTGGTGGTCAAGCTGCTATTGCTGGGAACATCATCGTTAGACAAAGAGGTTCAAAACATAATCCAGGTGAAAACGTTTACATCAGTAAAGATCACACACTACACGCAAGAGTAGCTGGAGTTGTTAAGTTCCAAAAGAAAAAAGATAACAAATCTTATGTATCTATCCTTCCATTCGAAGCATAATTATAAAGACTACTTGTTACAAAACCCGTTCGCCCTCGCGAACGGGTTTTTTGTTTTGTATACTATTCCCAAACAAATTCATTAATTTTTTAAAAGCCAAGAATTCACGAATTTTTAGTTTAAGAATTTTGTCTTTAAGCTTTGTTAAGTCGATTTCATTTGCATTGATTAATGTTATTGTTTTATTTGTATTTTTGGTTGGATTAATACACCCCAACTTTGAAAAAAATAGTTTTCCTTTTATTTCTTTTCTGTACAAGCCTATTTGCAAAAGAAATTCATCCTACTGAACAAATCGTATCATTAAACAATAATCAAAAAAAGATTTTATATGAATTTGCTGTGCTGCAAAAAAGCGGCTCTGATGCAAATGCCTATTGGCAACAGCATAAAAATCAATTTTCTGCAATTAATGACACAGTAAGAAATCAATTAGCAAAAGAAATTTATGCTAATTCTCAAGTAGTTTATACTCCAATAAAAAATTCGGCAGTTCAATTGTGGATGCAGACGCAATCACTGACAAACTGGATGTTATATCTAGCGGCATTTATTGCAATATGTTCTATAATAGGATTGTTACGCAATTATTGGGGGTTGCTGATTGATATACTTATAAGGCAATTTGCACCAATATTCAGACTTTTATTTTCTGCAATTCTATTAACTTATGAATTGCTGTTAATCGGGATTGCTTGTGTTGTTTTTGGTTGTTATATTGAAGAAATGACATTGCGCACAGTAGTAATTCATACAGGATTGTTTTTGTTGTGGAGTCAGTCAACGGCTATTTTTACCCGAAAATATTTAGTTAAGAAATATATTTTTGAAATAAAAAATACCTACTGGGGCAGTAATAAATGGGAAACCGTGAAAACAATCTGTCTTCCTGCCATTATTGTTACTGTAGCACTTTTGTATGTATTGTATAAAATTCCGGAAGATGTTTTGTACAATTATGAGATCGTAGTTTCGGTCATGGCGATTATTTGTGCATTACCATTCTGGCGTGTTTTAGAAAGATATATTTCTCCAATTCTGATTCCTTTTAAGGATGATAATATGGAAAGAAGTATTGATTCTCTTGCGACTTGTGTTATTGTAGGTTTACTAATTGATGTTTTCCTGATAGTTCAATACAATCCGCTTTTTTCATATATGATAACTGCCTTGACAAGTTTATTGATTATTTCTTTTTTGCTTTTATCACTTAAACATAATTTCAAATACAATTATAAAAATTACTATTATTTACAATTTATTACAGTTCTCTTTCTTTCTTCAGTGCTGTTTTATAGCTTTTATATGCATTCCGGCGAAATGATTTGGGCGTCTTTAATAGGAACAAGTATATATATTATTATCAAATATTGGGAGATTCCAACCTTCTTTATAAGCTGGAAAAGGAGCAGAACTTCTGCCTGGGGATTTTTAGGAATGGCAGTTTTGTTGTGGTTAATAGCAAAAGTAATTTTGTGTGTTTCGGGGATGTTGTATGTAGCTTAAGTTATAGTTTTGCCTGTTTTGTCATTTCGACGGAGGAGAAATCACATAAAGTGAAGACATAGAGTACGTCGCTCTCTGGATGCGATTTCTCCTCCGTCGAAATGACACATAAAGCATCTTTTTTGACTTGGAATTTGGTCCCGAGACTTCAGGATTAAAAAATTGGAATTTACCTATTTACTATCTTTAGTTTCTTCCAAATCCTCAGTTTTTCTTCCCACTTTTACTTTAGGGTTATCCTGAGTTCCTGTAACGGTTAACGGAATTCCAAAAATACCAAAAGGAGGTAATCCTAAGCGCATTTTTAAATTCAATTTTCCGTCTAATGTTGTAGTTCCTTCAATTCTTGGCCTAAAGCCGGCAAACTTAAATTTAAAACGTTCTACGGTCATAATATTATTCCTGATCCTAGTTTTGATATCTACTTTAGAAATATCCGGATTTTTCATTGATTCAGAACCAGTTTGTTTGCTTACAGCATTAAACATTTTTAATCCTCGAATTTTTATATCTTTTACAGAAAGCGTTCCGCCACCAGTAAGAGACGGAAAAACAGGATTCATGTTTCCGGTTAATCTGCCTTGTAGCTGATAATCCAGAGAAACAATTCCTTGTGCTTTTTCTGCAGCGCTGGCCATTTTTCTGAATATATCAATTTCATTGTAGGCTCTTTTAATATTAAAATCAGATGCTTTAATTTGGTAATCAAAATTAGCATTCTGAGTGTTAACAGCGTGATAATTCCCATTCATGGCAACATGGCAGCCAATTAAATTAAAGCCTGTTTGCTGCATCGTAATTCTGCCATTATCTATTTTCAGGTTTCCTTTGGCATTCTCAAGCATCAATTTGTCAAAATAAACTTTCTGCGCATTCGCTGTAAGTTGTAAATCAAAATTTTTCGGAATTATAATAACCCCTGATTTATTCTTTTCAGTGTTTGACGCCTGAGTTTTGGGAGTATTATTAAACATAAATTCGTCTGCATTAATATATCTCGAAGAAACAGTAAAAGCTCCTTTTAAAACGCCGTTTTTGCTTGTAGCGTAGTTAATTGCGTTTTGCAAATAGCCATTCATTTTAAAATCAGACTGTCCATAGGATGCAATGAAATTATTAAATAAGATTTTATCCTGATTGATTTTAAAAAGACCATCTCTTATAATAAACTTTTGAGGCAGAAATTCTGAGTTGATACCAATGTCTCTTATTTCCAGAGTTCCTTTATTGTTTAATTTATTGTAATTTCCATTTTCGGCATCGCTTTGCTTTCCTTTTAAGGCTAAATCAGCTTTTATAAATCCATCTAAATTAAGTCCTTTGTGTGAGAAAACTTTATATATTTTTTTTACGTCAAGTTCGCCTTTTGCTGTAACATCGTAATGTAAATCATCAAAATTATTTAGAAATGCCTGAACAAAAACCGGGTTTCCTTCAAACGTAAATTGAGCAGGTTTAATATTAAATTTTAAATCTTCAAATGTTCCTTTCTTATCCTCAATTGTAGTTTTAAATTGAATGTTAGTAATAGGATTAGGATAATAACTTGTTTTTACGAAGCCATTCTTCAAATCAATTATTCCGTTTGCAACCGGAAATAACCTCTTTTTTCTGTCGAATTTTCCTTTTGCCTTAACATCTCCAGCTAACATCCCTCTTAATGTTAAACCAGGAATTCCTAATCCTTTATTAAGTTTAGCAAGATCAATTTTGGCTTTAAAAGCAGCATCTACTATTGGCGCATCCATTCCTTCTGAATAAAATTTCGATTTTAAATAATCGTTGCCTACATTTAAAGATAGATTTGCAGCGTCTACAATTAGCAGATTAGGCTTTAAGGAAGGAACTTTGGTTTTGATTTCAAAATTTAAGTCTGAAACTGGGAAATCGCTATCATTATAATTTATAAAACCATCTTCTATTTTTAAATCAAAATTCAAATCTGGTGCAATGTTTTGTGATGCTATATACTTTCCTTTCAGAGTTAAAAGCAGATTTGTATTTCCTTTCAATTCAGTTTTAGAAAGCCACGTGATATATTTTGGAGGGAAAGCTGTAAACACATCATACAACTCGCTATCATCAGATTTAAGAACAAAATCCATATTATAGCCGTCTTTCAGGAAATCAAATTTTCCTTTGAAATCAACTAGCAGCTGATTGATTTTTAAATTGTTCTGCTGAAAAAAGAAGGACAAAGAGTTAACGTTTATCTGCGTAATCAGATCTGCGTCTACTTTTTTATTCATCAAATAAGGCTCGTTATCGTAAATGATATTCAATTTCTCGATTTTCGCTTTAGAATGAAGATCAAATAAAGATTTACTTAAATCTCCCTTCCCTAAATAATCAAAACCAATCGCATCAAAATGTACTTTTGTCGATTGATCGTCATAAATAATTTTACTATTTATTATTTCAATTCTTTCGAGTGTTAAAGCTGTTTGAGTGCTGTCTTTTGGTTTAGAATCCTGAGATGTAGATTTATAAATATTGTAATTTGCCTCGCCGTTTGGGCTTACTTTTACATTGATAAAAGAATCTGATAAATAAATCTGATCAATTTTTGCTGATTTACCAAAAATTAAACTCACAACATCAATACCAAAAGAAACTTCCTTGGCTGTGATAAATTTTTCATTCTTATATGGCGCAGAACCATTTAAGTTTAGATCGGTTAAGGTTAAGGTCAGGGATGGAAAGTGGTGAAAAAATGAAACAGAAACATCCGAATAATTCAATTCGGCACTCAAACTTTCGTTGGCTGTTTTTTTAATTTTTTCTTTAATCTGATCTGCAAAAAGAATAGGAGTTAAAAATAATAATGCTAAGATTACAATAAGTGTTATTCCTGTGTATTTAGCTGTTTTTAATAAAAAAGGTTTTGATGTAATTTTAGACATATAGGCTTAGATGCGGTATTTAATTGATTGTGGGGGTAGTGAAAAAAAAACTGTAGACTAGCCGTGTACAGTTTCTTTTTTTCCGTAATTGGTAATAATAGAACCTTCATATTCAATCCACTCTTTCCAGCGTTTGTCTATATCTATATTATCAGTATATTTTCGGGCAAATCCTAAAAATGTGGTATAATGACCGGCTTCAGAAATCATTAGATCGCGATAAAATTTTGCCAGTTCTTCGTCTTTTATGTTTTCAGAAAGTACTTTAAAACGCTCGCAGCTTCTTGCTTCGATCATTGCAGAGAACAATAAGCGATCACAAAGTGCATCTTTTCGGCTTCCGTCTTTCTTCATAAATTTAAAAAGTTCATTTACATAATGATCTTTTCTTTCGCGTCCCAAAGTCAGGCCTCTTTTTTTAATTATGTCATGAACCATTTGTAAATGCTCCAGTTCTTCTCGGGCAATTACCAGCATTTCGGTTACTAATTCCTCAAGTTCAGAGTTATACGTAACTAAACTAATGGCGTTTGAAGCAGCTTTCTGCTCGCACCATGCATGATCCGTCAAAATTTCTTCGATATTTGATTCGACTATATTTACCCAACGTGGATCTGTCGCTAATTTTAATCCTAACATAATTATTGCAGATTTATATTTTGCAAAATTAGTCTTTTTTTACCACCGAAAGTCAGGAAATATCGTGTAATTACGGGTAAAAAAGCATTATTTTGTAACTTGAAACAAATCAAATGAATCAAACAAAAAAACTTTTAATAATTGGTTTTGTCTGGCCTGAACCTAATTCGTCTGCGGCGGGAGGAAGAATGATGCAATTGATTTCTATCTTTAAGGAAAATGGATTTGAAATCACATTTGCAAGCCCGGCTTTAGACAGTGATTTTATGGTTGATTTAGCTGAATTTGGAGTAGAAAAAAAATCAATTGAATTGAATAATTCGAGTTTTGATGAATTTATAATCGAACTAAATCCGGATGTTGTTTTATTTGATCGTTTTATGATCGAGGAGCAATTTGGCTGGCGAGTTGCCGAGAATTGTCCAAAAGCAATTCGTCTACTGGATACAGAAGATTTACATTGTTTGAGAACGGCAAGACAAAAAGCATTTAAAGAAAACCGGAATTTTGAACTTCATGATTTGTTATCTGAAGAAGTTGCAAAACGTGAAATTGCCAGTATTTTAAGATGTGATTTATCGTTTATTATTTCTGAATTTGAAATGAAAATTTTAAAGGATATTTTCAAAATTGATGCAAGTCTGCTTCATTATTTGCCTTTTTTAGTTGAGGAAATGTCTGAGGAAAAGCTTCAGGAATTACCTTCTTTTGAAGAACGCAAAAATTTTGTTTTCATCGGAAATTTTCTTCACGAACCTAATTGGAACACCGTTCAGCATTTAAAAGAAACAATTTGGCCTTTAATCAAGAAACAATTTCCGGAAGCAATTTTAGAAGTTTATGGCGCTTATCCTTCGCAAAAAGTGTTGCAATTGCATCAGCCTAAAAATGGTTTTTTTATTATGGGAAGAGCTGCAGATGCTAATGAAATAGTTAAAAACGCCAGAATTGTTTTAGCACCAATTCGTTTTGGAGCCGGATTAAAAGGAAAATTACTGGAAGCAATGCAATGCGGAACACCAAGCGTAGCTACCACAATTGGTTCTGAAGCTATGCATGCAAATTTGCCCTGGAATGGTTTTATTACCGATGATGTTTCTGAATTTGCAAAACACGCTGTTACATTATATCAGGATGAAAATCTTTGGGGACAAGCTCAAAAAAACGGGATTACGATTGTAAATGCATGTTATCAAAAAGATAAATATTCAAAGGCATTGATTGATTCTGTCAATTCATTATTGAATGATTCTGAAAGTCATCGCCTTCATAATTTTATGGGAAGCCTGCTGCAGCATCATACTTTAAAAAGCACCAAATACATGGCAAAATGGATTGAAGCTAAAAATAAAAATTAAGCTTCCATTTTTCCAAAACCTACCGTTTCTCGGTATAATTGCGGTGAAACATCAGCATTGGTTTTAAAAAATCGGCTGAAATAATGTTCGTCGTCGTATCCTAGTTCGTATGCGATTTCTTTTACCGTTTTGTTGGTCATGTATAATTCTCTTTTGGCTTCAATAATTATTCTTTCGGCAATTAAATCGGTAAGTGTTTTGTTGAAATAATTTTTGGAGATTTTGGCTAAGGCTTTCGCCGAAATATTAAGCATTTCTGCATAATTCCCAGCAGAATGCTTGATTTTAAAATTATCTTCAATGGCATCTTTTAAATTCTGAAGTATAAAAGGTTCTTTAGAATTTGGAATCGATTTCATTTCTTCCAATTGCTGATTTTTTAATCGGGAAGCCGTAATCAGAAAGATTTTTAAATAAGAAACCAGCGATTCATATTGTGCCAAATCATTGGTTTGAATTTCTGCTTTCATCTGATCCAAAACCATTTTGAAAGTAGCTGAAGCTTCATTTGTAATTTTAACAAACGGCGGCTGATATACATTATTGAATAAAACGCCACTACAGGAAACCTCTTTTTGGTGCATATGGATGCAATAAAAATCAGGATGGAAATGAATTGCAATTCCTTCGATAGGTTCAGTTACGCAAAGCATAAAAGGCTGATAAGGCGAGAAGGCGAGGAGTGAATTTTCTTCAAAATGATGTTCGGCAAAATCAGCTTTAACCTTTCCTTTTCCTTTGGTTACCCATATTAAAGAGAAGAAGTTATTGCGCTGCAAATGATCAAAATGGCTGTTGTCATCAAATGGAAGTATTTTGAAAGCCAGATTTCCTGTTTGCGGATTTATTAGTGTAAAGACATTTTGATTGCTCATAATCTTTGTGCTTTTTTAAAATATAAAGATAGTCATGAAATAAATCACGACTATCTTTATAGCTTGTTTTTTTTGTTTATTAGTTTTGTAATTCTAAACTTTTAACTGCCGGAAAATCAATTTCTGTATTGGCAGTATTGTTGAAATAGTTGGTTAAAACATTCAAAGCTACATGCGCAACAGTTTCTGCAATTTCAGCATCAGAAACACCTGCATTTTTTACTGTGTTTACATCTTCATCATTTACTAAGCCATTTTTGCTTACTAATGTTTTTGCAAATTTCAAAATTGCATCTGTTTTTGCATCTGTAGAGTCTCCTGTTCTTGCATCGTGTAAAACCTGAGCATCCGTTTTTAGTAATTTCTCTCCAATAAAAGTGTGAGCGGCTACACAATAATCACATGAATTTTTTTCTGAAACCGTTAAGGCTAATAATTCGCCCGTTTTTGCGCTTAATTTTCCATGGCTCAAAGCACCGCTTAAATTTAAATATCCTTCAAGAACCGCTGGAGAATTTCCCATTGTTCTCATCATGTTTGGAACAACTCCTAATTTAGCCTGAACAGCGTTGAATAAATCTTTTGTTTTTCCTGTTACTTCTTCTGGGTTTAATGCTGTTAATCGTGTCATCGTATTTATTTTTTTATGTTACTATTTATTTGTTGTCTTTTGACATTACAAAGGTGCGACGATTACAGGTTTTAGAACATGGAGAATTAACGCTATGTGATGGACAATTTTCCCAGAGTTGATTTTGAGTAAAAAAATAAATGACAAATCAATTTATAATGGTTGTGGTTCTATCCCATAGGGATTATATGTGGGTAGCAAAAATATCACGCAAATATGGGTTGTCCCGTTAGGGATTATACCAATTTGTGATAAAGTGTAGTCCCTAACGGGACAATATAAACAATCTCCATTTTTTCTACCAACATATAATCCCTACGGGATAAAAAAATCCCCGATTACGAGTTGTAAACGGGGATAAGAAATTTTATTTTTCAGTCTCAGTCTCAGTCTCAGTTTTCAGTCGCTGTAAACAGTCAGACTGAGACTGAAAACCGTGACTGAAAACTGAAAACTATTTCAATAAACCTTCAACAGCCTGAACAGTTGTAGCATGATAACCTGATTTTGCTTTATCAAAAATTTGTTTAGCCCAGGTTTTTCCTTCCGGAGTTTTTACCAATTCTTTGTAAAGAGTCATTAAAGATCCCGTTCTGCTGGTTGCAATGATGAATTGCTCAATTGCCGGATAAGCAGGTTTGTATTGATGACGTATCGCCTGTGCAAACCATTGACGCTTGATAACGAAGTTTCCATTTTTAGTAAAATTGAATTCATTATCAATAGCGGCCATTTCTTCAGAAGTTATGTCAGCCGGTAAATAATCAATAAAATGTTGTTTTTCAGTAGTTGATTTTATTTTTTCACTTAATCCTTTTACGCCTGTAGTTCTCCAGTTTTTCTGAATATTATCTATTGCAGTAAAATCTTCAGATGAAACAGCAGTTATATTTGAAGGGATTCCAGGTTTGTAAATCCAGTCGTCCAGTTTTATTTTATCAGCAAGTGCTTTGTCGCCTTTGATTAGATTGTCGTTTAGGTATTTTACGAAATCTTCTGTAGTAATAGATTGAAAAGCATGCGCATCAAAATAATTCTTAATAAACGGATCAAATTTTTCGCGTCCAACAGCAGCTTCAATTACTTTTAAGAAGTTGTACCCTTTCACGTAAGGAATTTGACTGATACCATCATCAGGATTTCTGTTTGTAAGGCTTACTTTTAATCTGGTATCCGGATTTGTAGCGCCATATTCGGCTACATTGTCGTCTAAATCTTTACGGGTTAAAACATCTTGCATTTCTGCTTCTTTTTTACCGAAAATTTCTTCGCCAATTCTGTGTTCTACATAAGTGGTAAAGCCTTCATTTAACCAAATATCATCCCAGGTTGCATTGGTAACTAAATTTCCGCTCCAGCTATGACCTAATTCATGTGCCAACAAACTTGTTAAAGAACGATCTCCCGCAATAACGCCCGGAGTTAAAAAGGTTAAGTTTGGATTTTCCATTCCGCCATAAGGAAAACTTGGAGGTAAAACCAATACATCATAACGTCCCCAACGGTAAGGTCCGTAAAGTTTTTCAGCAGCGCCCACCATTTTTCCTAATTCAGCAAATTCCCATGCCGATTTTTTTAGTAAAGATGGTTCTGCATACACTCCTGTTCTGTTATCAATTGATTGAAATTCAATATCACCAACAGCAATTGCCATTAAATAAGACGGAATTGCTTTGTCTTGTTTGAAAGTGTAAACTCCGGTATCATTCTTTTTCTGCGGATTTACCGAAGCACTCATTACTGCTAATAAATCTTTAGGAACCGTAACTTTTGCATTGTAAGTAAAACGAATTCCCGGTGAATCCTGACAAGGAATCCAGGTACGGGACCAGATGCTTTCCCCCTGAGAAAAAAGAAATGGTTTCTTTTTATCTGCCGTTTGCTGTGGGTTTAGCCATTGTAATGCAACAGCATCTTTGGTGGTACTATAATAAATGTTAACTTTTGTAGTGTTTGGTTCGATTGTAATGTGAAGTGGTTTTCCGTGGAATTCAACTTCTTTTCCCAGTTCAAATTTGGTTTCTTTTTCGTCATCGCCTAAAGTTACTTTGGTAATGTTTAGCGTGTTTTCGTCAAAGATAATTTCGTTTCCTTTGCTGATATTGTCAATTTGCCAAGAGGCTTTTCCTGAAATAGTTTGTGTGTCAAAATCGACTTTGATATCAAGATCTAAGTGTTTTACTACGGCAAGATCTGCTTTAGAAAACGTATGTTCATCTTTAATAGTACCATTGGCAGCGGTTGTTTTTTCTGCCTGATCTTTTTTCTGACAGGCAAAAGCTGCTAAAAATAAAGTTACTAAGAATATTTTTTTCATATGTATGAGGTATTGAAATTGAGAATCTAAATTAAATAAAAAATCCCGTTCTGATTACTCAAAACGGGATTTAAATATGTAAAACAATCGATTATGCCAACATTGTAACCGGGCTTTCGATGTATTGTTTTAATGTTTGTAAAAATTGAGCTCCGGTTGCACCGTCAATTGTTCTGTGGTCACACGCTAATGATAACATCATGGTGTTTCCTACTACAATCTGACCGTTTTTAACCACTGGTTTCTCAACAATTGCACCTACAGAAAGGATGGCAGAGTTTGGCTGGTTGATAATTGAATTGAATTCAGTAATACCAAACATTCCAAGGTTAGATACTGTAAAAGTACTTCCTTCCATTTCCTGTGGTCCTAATTTTTTGTTTTTAGCTCTTCCTGCAAGATCTCTTACAGAAGCACCAATTTGAGATAAACTCATAGCATCTGTAAATTTCAATACAGGAACTACTAATCCGTCTTCAACTGCTACAGCAACACCAATATTTACGTGGTGGTTGATGATGATAGCATCTTCTTTCCACTGAGAGTTAATTTTTGGGTGTTTTTTCAAGGCTAAAGCACAAGCTTTAATTACCATATCATTGAAAGATACTTTTGTATCAGGAACAGTATTGATTGTCGCTCTTGCGCCCATTGCTTCGTCCATACTAACTTCGATCACTAAGTTGTAGTGAGGAGCTGTAAATAAAGATTCTGCAAGACGTTTTGCGATAATTTTACGCATTTGAGAGTTTTTGATCTCTTCTGTGAAAACTTCTCCGGCAGGAACAAATACTTTTGGTGCAGAAGGAGCAGCAGTTTCTGATTTTGCGTCAGCACTTGCAGCAGGTTTTGCTTGCGCAGATGGAGTAAAGTTCTCGATATCGCTTTTTACGATACGTCCGTTTTCTCCAGAACCTTTCACCTGATTTAATTGGATTCCTTTATCAGAAGCGATTTTCTTAGCCAATGGTGAAGCTAAAATTCTTCCTCCATTTGATGAAGTATCAGCAGTTGCTTCAGTTGCTTTTTCAGCAGCAGGAGCAGCTTTTGTTTCTTCAGCAGGAGCACTTGCAGGTGCAGCGCCTCCGGCAGTATAATTTTCAGCAATTCCTGAAATGTCAGTTCCTGCAGGTCCAATGATTGCTAATAAGCTGTCAACAGGAGCCGTATTTCCTTCCTGAATTCCGATGTATAATAATGTTCCGGCATTGAATGACTCAAACTCCATTGTAGCTTTGTCTGTTTCAATTTCTGCCAAAATATCTCCTTCAGCAACAGCATCACCTTCTTTTTTCAACCAGGTTGCAACTGTTCCTTCAGTCATTGTATCGCTCAAACGTGGCATAGTTACAACTACAACTCCTTTTGGTAATTCAGTTGCAGCTTTTGCAGGAGCAGCAGTTTCAGTTTTTGCGTCTGCAGCAGGTGCATCAGCTTTAGCTTCTGCTTTTGGCGCTTCAGCAGCAGGAGCATCACCACCAGCTAAAAGAGCAGAAATATCTTCTCCTTCGTTACCAATGATTGCTAATAAGGAATCAACCGGAGCAGTTTCTCCAGCCTGAATTCCTATATGTAAAAGAGTTCCTTCGTTAAAAGATTCGAACTCCATTGTTGCTTTATCTGTTTCAATTTCAGCAAGGATATCTCCCTCGCTAATTTTGTCGCCTACTTTTTTAAGCCAAGTCGCTACCGTTCCTTCCGTCATAGTATCGCTCAAACGAGGCATTGTTACTTTTATCGCCATAATATTTTATAGTTTATGAGGTGTAAATGGATAGTCTTCTTGTGCGTATACTACATCGTATAATTGTTGCAATTCAGGATATGGAGATTCTTCTGCGAATTTCTGACATTCCTCAACTAAGTCTTTTACTCTTTGGTCAATTGCTTCAATTTCTTCTTCTGTAGCATATTTTTGATCCATAATTACATCTAAAACCTGAGTAATAGGGTCAATTTTTTTGTATTCTTCTACCTCTTCTTTAGAACGGTATAATTGTGCATCAGACATTGAGTGTCCTCTGTAACGGTACGTTTTCATTTCAAGGAAAGTTGGTCCGTCTCCGCGACGCGCTCTTTCGATAGCTTCGTGCATTGCTTCGGCAACTTTTACAGGATTCATTCCGTCAACAGGTCCGCAAGGCATTTCGTATCCTAAACCAAGTTTCCAGATGTCAGTGTGGTTTGCAGTTCTTTCTACAGAAGTTCCCATTGCATAACCGTTGTTTTCAACGATAAATACAACCGGTAATTTCCATAACATAGCCATGTTAAAAGCTTCGTGTAAAGAACCTTGTCTTGCAGCTCCGTCACCAAAGTAAGTCATAGTAACACCGCCAGTATTGAAATATTTATCAGCAAAAGCTAAACCAGCTCCTACCGGGATTTGTCCACCTACGATTCCGTGACCTCCGTAAAAACGGTGTTCTTTAGAGAAAATGTGCATAGAACCTCCCATACCTTTAGAAGTTCCTGTTACTTTTCCTAAAAGTTCAGCCATTACGTTTCTGGGATCAACTCCCATACCTATTGGCTGCACGTGGTTTCTGTAAGCAGTAATCATTTTATCTTTAGTCAGGTCCATAGCGTGCAAAGCGCCCGCTAATACAGCTTCCTGCCCATTATATAAGTGTAGAAAACCTCTAACTTTTTGTTGAATGTATAATGCTGCAAGTTTGTCTTCAAACTTTCTCCAAAGCAGCATGTCTTCGTACCACTTTAAATATACTTCTTTTGTAACTTCTTTCATCTGAATTCTTTCTTTTGCTAAAGTTTGTTTGTGTTATCAATTGTTGCCTATAACGCAAAATAGTTTCCTCCCACAAATTTGCGCCCGAAAGGTCGGGATGCAAAAATAAGACATTCCATTTAAGAACTAAAATTTAAAAGGTACTTTTTGGCTTTTTTTTACAAGAACTTTTTATCAAACATAAAAGGAAGCAAATTTTTAAGGGATGTTGATTTGTAAACTTCTCCTATTTCGCCCATAAAATAGATTTCTATAGGGGTCTCCTGCTTGATTTCGTATTCTGCAATTGATTGGCGGCAAGAACCACAAGGCGGGATTGGAGCTTTGGTTTGATTGTTGTCTGAAGCTGCTGTAATAGCCATTTTGATAATTTTTGCTTCCGGATAAACACTTCCGGCATGAAAAATAGCCACGCGTTCTGCACATAATCCCGATGGATAGGCGGCATTTTCCTGATTCGATCCCAGAATTATTTTTCCATTGTCTAAAAGTAAAGCTGCACCAACCCTAAATTGCGAATAGGGAGCATATGCTTTTTTACGGATTTCAATTGCCTCTTTCATTAAGTCCTGAACGTCATTTTGCAGTTCTTCTATTGAATCATAAACTAAAAATGAGGATGTAATGCTTATTTCTTTCATTCTTTTTAAGGGAAAAAAAATCCAAATTTCTAAACTGTAGAAATTTGGATTGTTATTATTGTTTGTTTTTTGTTTAGTACGTCTCGTATTTGTCGCCAAAGTTAAACGTTAAAGAAAAACGAAGTGTATTTTCTAAAGGATTTTTAACTTTTGATGACGAAAATAAGTAAGAAACGTCAACTTTTACTGCGCTGTATTTGAATCCGGCTCCTAAAGAGAAGAATTGTCTTGCTCCTTTTTCCGGACTTTCATGAAAATATCCTGCTCTTACAGAAAATGAATCCTGATACATATATTCTGCACCTACACTATATGTTATTTCTTTTATTTCTTCGCTAAATCCACCCGGAGCATCTCCAAATGATTTAAAAATTCCTGAAACCCATCCAATATCATTATAAGTATTATAGTTTGCAGCATCAGCAGCTGCCTGAGTAGTTTCGCCGGCATCTGTATAGTCGCCATCTCCGTTAAGATCTACAGGAGTTCCTGGTCCCGGAGGGGTTGGTACTAAAAGTTTTGTAAATTCTACACTAACTCCAACTTTATTATAATCATCTAATATAAAATCAAAGCCTCCTCCTAATCTTAAATTTGCAGGTAAAAAGTTAGCACTCAAATCATCATTGTCGTAGCTAATTTTCGGACCTAAATTTTGCATGTTAAAACCGGCTCTCCATCTTCCGTTAAAATCAGCGTAAGCAATTTCTTCAGATTGATAAAAACCAGCGATATCTACAGCAAATGATCTTGCTGCGGATGCATCAATGTCACTTGAAGGAATTTTTAAATTAGAGCTTATAAATCTTGCTCCTACAGCCATTGAGAATGTTTCGCTTAATTTTAGTGAATAAGATCCGTCTATCGCTAGTTCATTTGGGTTTACTTCCCTTGTTGGTTCACTAGGATCGCCTGTTTCTCTTAATTCGATTCCTCCAAAACCAAAATAACGTAAGCTGGTGGCAAAAGCACTTCTTTCATTAATTTTGTTGTAATAGGTAAGTTGTCCCAAAGAAATGTCGTTAGCCAAATCTGTCAAATAAGGAGTGTAACTTATTGAAATTCCCTGAGCCTCTGTTGCAAATGCATATTTTGCAGGATTCCATTGTTGAGAATAAGCATCTGTAGAAGTAGCTACTCCCTGATCTGCCATACCGGCTGCTCTTGCATCAGCTGCGACTAAAAGGAAAGGTACTCCGGTAGTAATAGGACGTTCAATGTCTTGGGCTTTTGCGTACGAAATAATTAATAAACAAATTAATAGTAGAGATATTTTTTTCATTTATAGATTTAAGGTTTTTGTGGTAAAAATATATATATAATTATAATATGACAAGTTTTTCGTACTTTTCTGCTTTTTTATTTGTTAAATTAGACCTAACAGTGAGCTTGTAGATATAAACACCTTTACCTATACGGTCTCCAAAATCATCTTTTCCGTCCCAGGTTATCTCTCTTGACAGAAAACCTTCGGTTGTAATGACCTGATTTTTTGTCCATACCACTTTTCCGGTGATCGTCATTACCTGAACTTGTACATCCAAAGGTTCGTAAGGTCTGTTGTGTGAAAACCAAAACTGAGTGTAGGTCGAAAAGGGATTCGGATAATTAAGAACATGTGTCAGGCTCAATGATTCATCTCCAACCACTATAAATTGTATTTCACTCGTTACGGGATTGTTGTAAACATCCCATGCAGTGAAAGTTATAGTATGCAATCCTGCTTCGAGATTTCTTAACGGAAAACGCACATTTCCATTAGTGTAATCGTCTAATTTGGTTTGATAGTAATCGTTCAAAATGTACGGATTACTAACGTCTCCATCTAAAATCGCTATAATATCATGACCAATTCCGCTGGCAGTATTTATTCCGTTTTCGTCTTCTAAAAAAGCCAGTAAAAAAGGAGAACTATTTGTTATTCCGCCAGAAACAAAAGTTTCATCGTTCATATATAACTTCACTTTTGGATTTATATTGTCCACAGGTGCATTTTCATTTATACCACCTATTTTTATAGTGCTATTATACCCGGATTGATTTTCCAGAGCTCCTGTTTTCTTCGAATAAAAGCTGATTCGGCCATTATCAACAGGGATTCTGATGTCTCTTGGCACTACAAAACTAAATTCAAACTGACCGTTGGTTACAGAAGCATTTCCTCTAAATATGGTTTCTCCAAGAGTTTTAAATGACATTGCAGGACTATAACCATCATTGTTTAAAGTGGAACTCGTAATTGATTTATCGAAAATGGCAGTAGCTAATTCACCATTATAATTGCTTAAAATGTTATTGTTCTCATCTGTAATTTCTCCTGTAATTTTAATTTTTGCTAAAGATTTGAAGTCGTCAACAGGTTGCGAAATAACAACATCATTTACTTTTGTTAAATTAATTTTGGGTTTTGGAACAGCCAGCATTAAGGCCGGATCTCCAATATAAAAAATAACATTACTGGAAGAACTTGGATTTTCGTTTTTAGAAATTCGAAGTGCTTCAGAAATACTCGTGTACTGATTAGAATTGTATGAAAGCAGGTTTTTGGTAAGGTTGTCATTAAAGTTTTCGGCATTATACTGACCTATAGAACGAATTGTGGTGAGCATTGCAATTGCGCCGCCTTTCGGGTTCCAAAATGTATATTCGCCTGCCGTAGGTCTTGTTGGGTCATCAAATCTTGAAAACTCGCAGGTAATCGTAATAAATAAAGGATACTTGTATTGATTATTTAAATTTTGCCCATCTGATTTTTCCCAGATTCTTTCACTCGCTAAACCATCTTCACCTCCGTGTCCTAAATAATTAAAAATCAACGCTCCTTTTTCGAAAGCTTCAAAAAAATCGGTTCTCGCTTTTGGATATCTTGACCCTCCGGCAGAAGCTTCTTGTGTATAAGAATCTAAAATGATTTTTTCCACATTAAAAAAAGGCTTTTCTGTGGCAATAACATCGGCCAATGCATTTTGGCGTGATTGTAAAGAAGCATCTGAACTTTGATCTGAATCGTCGCTAAGTAAAACAACATTATTTCTCCAGTTTCCGTAAGATTTTGTGTCGTGATATTCTAAAACTTTATTCACCATTTCTTCCGCCTGCGCATTGTCTGAAATCAACATTCTTCCGGTTGCAATATCAATTCCCCCAAAAAAAGAAATCACATTTCCTTCATCAGCATCCATAAGGGCATAAAAATCATCTGATGCAAAGGAAGATTCGCCAACTGTATTGCTATTTAAAGAATGATATATAGGTACAATATTAGTATTGTTAGAAATTCGGTTTTTATAATCATAAGAAGCATCTCCAAATAAATTCACGTATTTAATTCTTTTTTCGGCAGAAGAAGCATTTTCATAAATATATCGAATGCAGTTTCTAATCGCAGAAATATCCTGTTTTCCCGAAGAGAATTCCTGGTAGATATTTTCTAATGCAATTACTTTTACATTTAAATTAGAATTTGTTCGATGAAAATTGGCTAGTTTTTCGGCCTGAGAAGCTAAAACTTTTGGAGTGATAATCACATAATCAATATCCTGAAAAGTATTTTGAGCATTTCTAAACAAAGTGCCTTTTAAATCCTGATTGGCAATTTTTGACTGATTGTCTTTTAAAGGCGTGTAAAAATCTGAAGCATCAATTGCAATGTATTTTCGAATTTCCCCTAAAGAAGCCTTAAAGCTAAAAGTGTTCAAATTGGGATTTTCTATTTTTGATACATTATATAGGTCTGTGATATCCCAAATTTGACTAATTCCGGAAGCATTCCCGATAGTATAATTTACAATTCCTGTATTTGAGCCAGCTAAATCGTATTGAAATTTGAATTGTTTTCCGGTTCCGAGTAATTTTCGTTTTGCCGTTATATTAATGTAATCCAGATATCCTTTTGATCCGGGTACACCATTATTATTATAGGTAAGTTTTATTTTGATATTATCAGAACCTGTGAAAGTGCTGTTTGATGGAAGTTTTCCGGAATAATATTTAACATCAGAATTTTGAGCTAACGCATTAAATGAGATAGTGCCAATATTTTGCGCATTGGCATCAACAGTAAAAGAAGTAGGAGTATAGGCGGCACCGGCTGCAGTAATTTCTATCTTTACAGGAACGGAAGTTTCAAGATTAGGAAAATTGAATTCAAATTCCTGTTCCTGATTAATATCAAATGCTTCACCAAGCCATTGACGTCCTAAATGTGCAACATTTGTTAGGTCGGTTTCGTGAAATTGATAGTCATCAAACGTGTTTAGCTCCAATGTAGTGCTGCCTGCAGGTTGATTTAAGGCAGGGATTCTTTTTCCATCTCCTCCATTTGTTGTAATATAATAGTATGATTTTGTGTCATATACATTTATATTAGTTTGGCTTTCAGTATTCCAGTTATTAGGACCTTCTGCATAAAACAAGATATAATCGTCATTGTTAAAAATGCCGTCACTTTCTCCAATTACCTGAATATTATTTTCTGTTAAATCAATGGGATAATAAATATTGTTTGCTAATGGAAGCATTCTTCCGCCATTACCATATATTTTAATTCGTCTGGGATCTACTTTGCCCGCATCAAATCCTAAACTCTGCAAAAAAGATTTCGAAATTTTGTAAACACCTGATTTTTCGATATAAAAACGATACCAATCGCCGGAAGCCAAAACAGAATTAGAAACTAAAGCTGCTTTTTGATAAGAAGATGAACTGCTGCTTTTTGCTGTGCTGTTGTTTGTTGAATATGAAAATGATTTAATTCGTTTATAACTATTTCCATCTTTAATAATTGGAAAAAGAGATAGAAAAGTTTGTTTTTTTTCTCTTGCCGAGATGGTTTTTAGCGATTCACCAGGTTGGTTGGGGATGTTTTCGAGTGATAAATCTCCTAAATCTGTAATTGAAATTGTTTCGTATATGACATTAGTTAGCAGAACAGAATTGCCATTTGAAGAACCTGATTCAGCAAGTTTAAGCTGTAATGTTATGATTTTTTTAGTAGTATCGAACCTAAAACTGTTTCCTGTGAAGTAGGGAATGATAATTTTATATTCGCCAAAACTCATCTCTTTTTTGTTTTGCCAATCTAGTGTGAAGCTGCTATTTATCTGGGAAAACGCGATAAATGGAATCAAAAAAAGATATAGGATTATAGCCTGTTTCATAGGTTGAAAAAACGGATTTAAAATTAAATTATTTTAGTAAGTAAAAATATAGTATTTCATGTTATAGTAAATAATAAAAAGTATATTTTTGCGTTCGTAACTATAGGTTATTTTCTGGTAAAAAACAGCTAAATAAAATTATTAGAACAGA
>Ga0247736_10000031_pt1 | contig 121132 bp, 97 predicted proteins | sample UWRJL193509B2_FD_180935 | JGI IMG/M metagenome (GOLD analysis project Ga0247736, IMG submission 180935) | Plant litter microbial communities from Arlington Agricultural Research Station in Wisconsin, United States - UWRJ-L193-509B-2 | ecosystem: Environmental > Terrestrial > Plant litter >...
TTTCTTCTTCGGTGGCGCGAATTACTTCTGCCGGAATAACCGTTGGAGAACCTTTTGAACTTAGGAAAGTGTTTACGCCCACAATTGGGAAATCTCCGTTGTGTTTCAGGGTTTCATAATACAAACTTTCTTCCTGAATTTTAGAACGCTGGTACATTGTTTCCATTGCACCCAAAACTCCGCCACGTTCTGTGATTCGGTCGAATTCCTGTAGAACGGCTGCTTCTACCAAATCTGTTAATTCTTCGATGATAAACGATCCCTGAATTGGGTTTTCGTTTTTCGCCAAACCTAATTCTTTATTGATAATCAACTGAATCGCCATTGCACGACGCACAGATTCTTCTGTTGGGGTTGTAATTGCTTCGTCATAAGCATTGGTATGCAATGAATTACAATTGTCATAAATCGCATACAAAGCCTGCAAAGTGGTCCTGATATCATTAAAATCAATTTCCTGAGCGTGCAACGAACGTCCTGAAGTCTGAATATGATATTTTAGCATTTGTGCTCTTTCGTTGGCTCCGTATTTGTTTTTCATGGCTTTTGCCCAAATTTTACGTGCCACACGACCAATAACCGAATATTCAGGATCTACTCCGTTGGAGAAGAAGAACGATAAATTGGGTCCAAAATCGTTGATGCTCATGCCACGGCTCAAATAATATTCCACGTAAGTGAAACCATTAGAAAGCGTAAAGGCCAATTGTGTAATTGGGTTTGCTCCTGCCTCGGCAATATGATATCCTGAAATCGAAACCGAGTAAAAATTACGAACGTTCTTGGTAATAAAATATTCCTGAACGTCGCCCATTAATCGTAAAGCAAATTCAGTAGAGAAAATACAGGTGTTTTGCGCCTGATCTTCTTTTAAAATATCGGCCTGAACCGTACCACGAACCTGCGATAATGTTTTGGCTTTAATATCATTGTAAACTTCCAAAGGCAAAACCTGATCTCCGGTTACGCCCAAAAGCATTAAACCTAAACCATTGTTTCCTTCCGGTAAATCGCCTTGATATTTAGGACGTTCCAGACCTTTGTCTTTATATATTTTGTTGATTTTGGCATCAACTTCCTTTTCTAATTCGTTCTCCTTAATATAGTACTCACATTGCTGATCGATTGCGGCGTTCATAAAAAAGCCCAACAACATTGGCGCAGGCCCGTTTATGGTCATACTTACAGATGTTAAAGCATGAACCAAATCAAAACCAGAATATAGTTTTTTGGCATCGTCCAAACAACAGATTGAAACTCCTGCATTTCCAATTTTTCCGTAAATATCAGGACGAATATCAGGATCGTTTCCGTATAAAGTCACACTGTCAAAAGCAGTCGAAAGTCGTTTTGCCGGCAATCCCGCGCTTACATAATGAAAACGTTTATTCGTTCTTTCCGGTCCGCCCTCGCCCGCAAACATTCTTGACGGATCTTCGCCTTCACGTTTAAACGGATATAATCCTGATGCAAACGGAAATTCTCCCGGAACATTTTCCTGTAAATTCCAACGTAAAATATCGCCCCACGCTTCATATTTAGGTAAAGCAATTTTCGGAATCTGAATGTGCGATAAACTTTCGGTATGTGTTGCGATTTTGATTTCCTTATCTCGCACTTTAAACGAGTAAACCGGATTTTTATATTTGTTTACTTTCTCGTCCCAATTCAGGATAATTTCCCAATTGTACGGATCTAAATCCATTTTTACTTTATCAAATTGATTTAGCAAAAGGTTAAGAAAGATTCTGTTTTCGTCATGTGCTTCTGTTGCGGTTGGTAAAACAGTTGAATCGTCGATTCCTGCTTTATTAATTTGCGGAAATTTACCGGAAACCGATTCTATGGTTTTAAAGATTCCGTATAATTTCTGTGCTACTTTTTGCTGCGAAAGCGCGATTTCATCATAAGATCTGTTGTTCTCTGCAATTTCAGATAAATAACGGGTTCTGTGTGGCGGAATCACGAAGATTTTCTCGCTCATTTCACGCGTGATTTCAAAAGTCGATTTTAATTCCGAATTGGTTTTTTCGACAATTTTATCCATAATCGCTTTGTAAAGCGTGTTCATTCCCGGATCGTTAAACTGAGAAGCAATAGTTCCGAAAACCGGCATTTCATCGGGGTTTTTATCCCATAAATTATGATTGCGCTGGTATTGTTTTTTAACATCACGAATGGCATCAAGTGCGCCTCTTTTGTCAAACTTATTCAAAGCTACCAAATCAGCAAAATCAAGCATGTCAATTTTCTCTAGTTGTGTTGCAGCTCCAAATTCGGGAGTCATTACATATAAGGATACGTCAGAATGGTCCATAATCTCGGTATCTGATTGCCCGATTCCTGAAGTTTCAAGGATAATCAAATCATATTTTGCCGCTTTTAAAACCTGAATCGCTTCGGCTACATATTTAGATAATGCCAAATTTGACTGACGTGTTGCGAGCGAACGCATATAAACTCGTGGATTATTGATGGCATTCATACGGATTCTGTCTCCTAATAAAGCTCCTCCGGTTTTTCTTTTCGAAGGATCGACAGAAACCAATCCGATTGTTTTTTCTGGAAAATCAATTAGAAAACGACGAACCAGTTCATCTACCAAAGATGATTTTCCGGCTCCACCCGTTCCGGTAATTCCCAAAACAGGAATTTTAGAATCGGTATTATTAGTGTGTATCTGGTCAAAAACAGGTTTTGCAATTTCAGGGAAATTCTCTGCTGCAGATATTAATCTTGCAATTGCGGTTGGGGTTTTATTTTCGATATGATCAATTTCTCCATTTAGTTTATCACCAATAGGATAATCCGAACGTTCTACAAGATCATTTATCATTCCCTGTAAGCCTAAAGAACGGCCATCATCCGGAGAATAAATTCTGGTAATACCATATTCATGCAATTCAGAAATTTCGCTTGGCAGGATTACACCTCCGCCTCCGCCAAAAATTTTGATGTGCCCTGCTCCCTTTTCCTGAAGCAAATCATACATATATTTAAAGTACTCATTGTGCCCGCCCTGATACGATGTCATGGCAATTGCATTGGCATCTTCCTGGATTGCGGTATTCACCACTTCTTCAACACTACGGTCATGCCCAAGGTGAATTACCTCAACTCCGGTTGACTGAATAATACGGCGCATGATATTAATAGCCGCATCGTGTCCGTCAAAAAGAGATGCTGCAGTAACAATTCTTACTTTATTTTTAGGAATATATGGTATTTGTTGTTCCATTTTATGAATATGATAATTTTAAGGGAGCAATTTACAAAATATTTTAATATTTGTTTATCCTTCAGAATTTATGTTGATAAAAAAAAGAAAACAAATCTAATTTTTTCGCCTCCAGAGGGTAACAATTTCCCTATATGGAGTATTTATCTTATATAAGTCTTACAGAAATGTTAATAACATGGCAATTTTGAAAGATTTAAAGTAAATACAACAACCTGTTTACCAGCCTACTGAAGTAATTTAGCAGTGTAGAAAAGCCCCAAATTTTTACCCAAAAACTTAACTAAAACCAAGTAACAACGTAAAAATTTAAACACAATGAAAACATTATATCCAATCACTCTAATCTTATGCTTAAGTTTTTTTGTATCTTCTTTTAACAGAGCAGAAAACGACATTCATTCGTATAAAAAAGCTTCGACTATTGAAGCTGTTCATAACAATTCAGATTCTGAAAATCTGGAAGAAATGAGAAACCAATTCTTCAAAAAATATTCGGATTTAAAAAAATACAAATCTGATGTAATGTCTTTATACAAAAACAGAACATTAGGAACTATTTGGTTTGATGAAGATGTGATCAATGAATTTGGTTCTGTATTATACGAAAAAGCAAAGAAAACAAATGATCTGGTTATTCCTTATCAAAAAGAAATTGACGAACTTTTTTCTTCCAACTCAGAAGAAACAAAGATATCCAAAACAGATGCTGATATGCTGTTGAGTTCTTTATATATTATCTATGCCAAAAAAATAACTGCCGATTCTGATAAAAAAGTATCTTATGACGACATGTTAAAAGATTTCCTTAATTACAGTACTATCGAAAATGCAAATGCTTCAACCGCAAATGCTAAAGTAGAATATGATCAATATTATAAACTTCAAGACGTTCTTAAAAAATATAAAAAATTAGACAGATCGCATAAATGGAAAACGATTGTTCCGGAAGAAGTTCCTTATAAAGATTTACGTCCGGATGCTGTTTCAAGCACTATTGCACAAGTTAGAAACCGTCTATACTTGTTAGGAGATTTAGAAAATGATTCTCAAAGTAATGTTTACGATCGTGAATTGATGGATGCCGTAATGAAATATAAAGTCCGTAATGGTTTTAAACCAAACTATATCTTATCAGAAGACCATATTAAAGAGATGAATGTGCCGCTTGCTGATAAAATAGAAACACTAAAACTAAACATGGAAAGATGTCGTGCTATTTCGGCTCAAATTGCAGCAAGCGATGAGTATGTTTTGGTAAATATTCCTTCTTATGAATTGGTTTATGTTAAAAACGGAAAAGTTCAATTGACTTCAAATGTTTTTGTTGGAGCGCCATTAACTAAAACAACTATTTTTAACAGTGAAATTGACCGAATCGTTTTTAGCCCTTATTGGACTGTTCCACAAAGTATTGTGAACAACGAATTAAAAAGCAAAATTGCAGCAGATAAAAATTATTTGGCTGAAAAAAATATGGAAATAGTAAATGGTCAGGTGAGACAAAAACCAGGACCAGACAACTCTTTAGGATTGGTAAAATTTATGTTTCCAAACCCGGATGATATATATTTGCACGATACACCATCAAAAACTTTATTTGATTTTGAAAAAAGAACTTTTAGCCATGGTTGTATAAATGTGCAAAAAGCAAAAGAATTAGCTGTTGCAATGCTTCAGGATTATCCGGAATGGACTACTGCAAAAATTGATAAAGCGATGGCTGGCGAAAAAGAAAACAGTTTTAAATTATCTAAAAAAGTGCCAATATACATTTCTTATTTTACTTCATTGGTAAATCAAAATGGCGAAGTTGGTTTCTTTCAGGATGTTTATGAAAGAGATACTGAATTAACTAATTTAACTACTACACAAGCTGTTTCTTCAAATTAAGAGCAACTTTTCAATATAAAATTTAAAACGTTATGAAGGCAATTGCTTTCGTAACGTTTTTTTTTATTGCAGAAACTTAAACTTAATAGACCAGAAGTTTGATTGAAAACCTTATTTCTGTAATCTATTTAGTACAATAAAATTGACTGCCATTAAAAATAACCTAACTTATTAATTACAAACCTTTTAGAGGTTAAAAAAGAACGAGATTCATCGGACATTTGCATCATAATAATACCACTAAATTTTCAATTAAAATTTATTATCATGAAAACAGAAAATATCGAAGGATTAACACTTTTTGAAATAAATCTTTTAATACAACAAGGAGGAAAATTTGTAATGTTCCCCAACGTGATGACCAAATCTAAAAGTTCAACTATATACTTTATCCGACCTGAAGAAAAAATTTATAAGTACGCGGTAAAACATTTCTTCAGAAACCTATCTAACTTCTGGCGTACATTCCCGTTAAGACCCTTTTATGCCTCAAAATCTTTATTTTATTTAGCAATTGGAGGTAGAGATTACACTCACAATATTTTAGCTGAACTAAAACAGATAAACCCTATTTACAATCCTAATTTATACTGCCTACAATACGTATAAGTTTAGTCTTGTAATATTAATTTCAATTCAATATAAATCCTACTGGTAAATCCCATTGCTTTCAATAGTAATGGGATTTTTCTTTTATAAGATACTGATTTACAAACCATCTACAGCTAATAAATTCTAAAACATCTCTCCCCTAATTCAATAAAACATACCTTAATATAGCAGTTTTATAACTGCTGAAGGTAGGGACTCAAATTAATTATGAGAATCTTTGAATTAAAAAATTAGAAACTCTGTTATGAGAAAATTCGATTTAGAGGCGTTCAAAAAACGCAAAGAATACGATAATACGTATTGTAAATACATTACCATAAATGCCGATGGAAATACTGTAGAAACTTATATCAAAGAGAACAAAAATTCTTATCAGGAAACCATTAGCAATTTAAACAGTCCGATAAAGAAAAGGTACATGTATGATAAGAAAACATTAAAAATAACAAAAGAAATAAAAAGCTTTTACGATTGCATTATTGGTTTGCGAAGAGAATATGATCAGGATGGAAAGATTATCAAAATAATCGATAATGACAAGCCATTTTTATTTAGCTGGCAGGATGTTGTAACAAAAATGAAAGCAGAATTTGATATTGATTTAATGGATATCAGTCAAATGTATAAAAATAATCATACCGGATCAGTATCCAGGAGTTTACAGGAAATGAAATATTGTATTACAGTTCCGAATGATTTTATTCCGCATACTTGCAGCGAAGAAAAATTTGAAATAGATGCAACGACCGGAAAACTCTTATTTCATATGGGAAACAGAAAAAGAACGGATCAAAAAACAGCAAACATTTATTAATCTTATTTTATCCAAAAATACTTTTGTCTGTATAATTTTTAATTTAGAAAAAGAGTATCTTTCTTCTCTTAAACTCAAATCTAAATTACCTTTTAATTTATGGAAGACGATTACACAGAAGTTAGAAAAAACTGGTGGGACAGAAACTGGAAATGGTTTGTACCAACAGGATGTTTAAGTATTTTAGTTCTTTTTGGCTTGTTTATAGCAGGGATTTTCTTTGGAGTAACTTCTATTATGAAAGATTCTGATGCTTATAAAGGCGCTATGACAGCGGCACAGCATAATAAAATAGTGATCGAAAAATTAGGAAATCCAATCGAATCAGACGGAATGGTTTCCGGCAGTATTAATGTAAACAACGATACCGGAAATTGTGATATCCAAATTCCGATAAAAGGCTCTAAAGGAACCGGAACTTTATTTGTAGTTGCTACCAAAAGAGGAAAATGGAAGTACGAAGAATTGGCTGTTTATATTAAGGCAACCGAAGAAGAAATTGATTTGCTGAAAAAATAAACACATGAAATTATTCTTTCTGTCTTTCTTATTATTTTTTTCTGGTTTAAATGTATTTGCACAACAAACTGTCAGATATCAGGTTTATACAAACCGAATAGTCCAATTTTCTAAACCCTGCAAAGTTTTATACAATAATGTTGATGCGCAAGGAAATGGCTCGATAGAATTTACAAATTCAAAAAAACAAATTCTCAGGTTTCGTGTCAACAAACACCAGCTTCAAGTTTTGCATGGTGGTATTGCATTTCAATTGTTTGACTACGAAAATGATTTTTTACAAAAAATAGCCTCTTTTGATTCCAACGGAGATTTAGCCGGCGAAAGAGAATCTCAAAATGAAGCCATTGTAAAGTTTACGATCGAAAAAAAAGCAGCATATCTGCAGAAAAAGAAAATATTAGACGACGCCGAAGGCAATATTGATATGAAAGACGACAGCGCCGAGAAAATCATCAGTATCCAATTGTTTGATGCCAATAATCTTCCTATTTCCATATTAAAACCCAGCTACATAAACACCAAAACCTATTATAATTATTGCCACAGAATGTATTGGCCGTGATTTTCTAAGGTTCTAAGGTTCTAAGCTGCTAAGCTGCTAAGATTTTTATTAAAAAAATAATTAAAGAAAACCTCATAATCTTAGCCACTCAGAACCTCAGAACCTTTAAAAAACGCCAATGTTAAGTATTAAACAAAATGTTTCTGCTGCTGAAATAAAATTGTGGCTTTGTTTTTGAATAAGTAGTATTTTTGAAACTTATATAAACCCCCATCTAATGAAAAAGATTTTATTATTGACGATTGCTACATTTTCTCTTGCCTCTTGTGCACAGGTACAACAAACTTTAAATCAGTTACCACAATTGGCATCGCAACTACCTACAGGAAGTGTTGATATCGCTTCCGGATTAAAAGAAGCTCTGAATAAAGGAATTACTCAACAAGTAAGTAAATTAACCGCAACGGATGGTTTTTATAAAAACGAAGCTGTAAAAATTTTAATGCCGGCAGAATTGCAAAAAGTAGACGCTACTTTACGTAAAGTGGGATTGAGTTCATTGGCAGATGAAGGTGTGAAAATGCTAAACCGTGCTGCAGAAGATGCTGTAAAAGAAGCAACACCAATATTTGTTTCAGCTGTAAAAAATATGTCTTTTACAGATGCTAAAAATATTTTATTAGGTAACGACAGTGCTGCAACCACGTATTTGCAAGGAAGTACAACAACAGCGTTGTACAGTAAATTTAATCCGGTGATCAAAAGTTCATTCGAAAAAGTTGGTGCCGATGTTGTGTGGGCAAAAATTATCAATAAATACAACACAATTCCGTTAGTAAAAAAGGTAAATCCTGATTTAACAGATTATACAACCACTCAGGCTTTGTCCGGTGTTTTTAAAATGATTGCTGTTGAAGAAAAAGATATCCGTAACAACATTAGCGCCAGAACAACGCCTTTATTAAAAAGCGTGTTTGCCATGCAGGACGGAAAATAATATTTTACTGTTTATTTGTTTAATCGTTTAGCTGTGTAATCGGAAATATCGGCTCACATTTTAAACGATTAAACAAACAAACTTTCACCGATTAACCAAAAAATCAAATGCAAAAAATTACCATTCTGATTCATTGCAAAGACCAAAAAGGGATTATTGCTGCAGTGACTACTTTTATTGCAAAAGTAGACGGAAACATTACCTATATCGACCAACATGTTGATGTAGAGCAAAATGTATTTTTTATGCGATTAGAATGTGAATTAACCAATCACCACATTACAATTGAAGACCTGAAAGAAGATTTTGACCAGACTATCGCCACTGATTTTAATATGTCATGGGATTTGTACAATCAGGAACAAAAACCAAAAATGGCTTTGTTTGTTTCTAAATATGATCATTGTCTTTTTGATATTTTAGGACGTTACAGCGCGGGAGAATTAAATGTTGAAATTCCGGTGATTATTAGCAATCATAACGATTTGCGATCGATTGCTGAACGTTTTGATATTCCGTTTCACTGCGTACCTTTTACAAAAGACAATAAAGAAGAAGGCGAAGCCAAACAAATTGAATTACTGAAAAGATATCAGATTAATTTCATCGTTCTGGCGCGTTATATGCAAATTATTACACCCAATTTAATTGAATTGTACGAGAATAAAATCATTAATATTCACCACTCGTTTTTACCGGCGTTTCCGGGTGCAAAACCGTATCATTCGGCTTTTAAGCGCGGAGTAAAAATTATTGGCGCCACAAGTCATTATGTTACAGCAGAATTAGACGAAGGTCCAATTATTGAGCAGGATATTGCAAGAGTTTCTCACATACATTCTGTTGATGATTTTATCATGAAAGGACGTGATTTGGAGCGTATCGTTTTGGCAAGAGCCATAAAACTACATGCAGAACGCAAAACAATGGTTTATAGTAATAAGACTGTTGTTTTTTCTTAGAGGTTCAAAGGCTCAGAGTGACAAAGGAACAAAGTTTTTTTTAACCGCAAAGATCGCGAAGGTTTTAATTAGTGAGTTTTATAATGCATACTGAAGTTCACAAAGCTTTGTGCTAATAATAAACCGGGCTTGAAGTCCGACGCTACAATATTGATCGAGCCCAAGGCTTTTTATAGTTCCGGAGGAACGAATTATATTGTAGAGCTGGACTTCAGTCCAGTTTAAATAAAGAATATATAATTTTAGTTTTATTAAAATTAAGAATAATAAAATTGTATTTATATCAAATAACAAACCCGACAGATTTAAACCTGTCGGGTTTTCTATTTGCTTAAAAGCCTATTAAAGTATCAGGAATTTTCACCGCATTTCTACTTTGAACCTTTGCCACTATGAACCTTTGAGCCTATAAAAAAAGCTCAAAACCTTAGCAACTTAGTATCTTAGCCCCTCAAAAAAACTTATCTTACTTCTATTAACAATCTTGGATCACTAAAATTATCTACTTCTTCCATTGTCATTCCTAATGCGTTTGCAACACCTGTTCCGTATGCCGGATCAGCTTTGTAACAGTTGCGGATATGACGAACCTGAATAAATTTCTGTGCTCCTCCTACTTGTGCAGCGGTGTTTTTAAAAAGCAATTGTTTTTTCTCTTCAGTTAATAAACGGAAAAGTAAACCTGGCTGTGTAAAATAGTCATTATCATCTTCTCTGAAATTATGCGCGTATGCATCTCCGTGAAGTGCCAATGGTGGTTCTTTAAATTCCGGCTGTTCCTGCCATTCGCCAAAACTATTTGGTTCGTAATGTTTACGAGAGCCATTATTACCATCCACACGCATCGCTCCATCTCTGTGGAAAGTGTTGTACGGACATCTTGATGAGTTTACCGGAATCTGGAAATTGTTTACCCCCAAACGGTAACGTTGTGCATCCCCATAAGAGAATAAACGCGCCTGAAGCATTTTATCCGGAGAAAAGCTAACTCCCGGAACAATATTAGCCGGATTAAAAGCAGCTTGTTCAACTTCTGCAAAATAGTTTTCAGGATTTTTGTTTAGTTCAAATTCTCCAACCGGAATTAATGGAAAATCGCTTTTTAACCAAACTTTTGTCAAATCAAATGGATGAAAACGATACGTAGCAGCTTGTTCTTCACTCATAATTTGAACAAACATTTTCCATTTCGGAAAATTTCCTTCTTCAATAGCATCGTACAAATCTCTTTGATGACTTTCTCTGTCTCCTCCAACTAATAAAGCAGCTTCTTCATCTGATAAATTTTCAATTCCCTGTTGCGAAACAAAATGAAATTTCACATAATTTCTTTCGTTTTGCGCATTTAAGAAACTAAAAGTATGGCTTCCAAAACCGTGCATCTGGCGGTAAGATTTCGGAATACCCCTGTCGCTCATTACGATCGTAACCTGGTGTAATGCTTCCGGCAATAAAGTCCAAAAATCCCAATTGTTATCAGCGCTTCTTAAATTGGTTCTTGGATCACGTTTTACGGCGTGATTTAAATCCGGAAATTTCATCGGATCACGGAAAAAGAAAACCGGCGTATTGTTTCCTACCAAATCCCAGTTTCCTTCGTTTGTGTAAAATTTCATGGCAAAACCACGAATGTCTCTTTCAGCATCTGCAGCCCCTCTTTCTCCTGCAACAGTAGAAAAACGCACAAACATTTCTGTTTTTTTACCAATTTCTGAAAATAAGTCGGCTCTGGTATATTTTGTAATATCGTGAGTTACAGTAAATGTACCATAAGCACCGGAACCTTTTGCATGCATTCTGCGTTCCGGAATTACCTCACGATCAAAATGAGCCATCTTTTCTAAAAACCAAAAATCTTGTAATAAAACAGGTCCACGTGGACCAGCTGTTTGAATGTTTTGATTGTCTGGAACAGGAGTTCCTGTAGCAGTTGTTAATTTGTTGTTTAATTCCATCTTGCTGATATTTAATGTTTTACCAAATATACAAAGTAATTACTACGAAATTCATAAACAAAATTGATTGTTATTATATTTTAATAGGTAAATACTATTCAATACAATAAAATTCTCAAAACACCATATTAATAAATCTTAACTTATGTCCAACAAAGTAATAACAAAACCTTAACAGCAGAACATTCATATATGTCGGATCTTTGTAATGTAATAAACTGGTTATTTATTATTTTGGTTTTGGTTAGTTAAATGATGCCGGCGTCTTCGAGATGCCGGCATTCTTTATTTATAGACTTTCGGTTTTATTTTACTTGTGTTTGAACATAATTATAACACAGAGATTCACGGAGTTTTTTACAGAGTCTCGCAAAGCTTTATAAATATCTTTTAAAATTACTCTGTGTAGCTTTGTGAAAAAACTCTGCGCAACTCTGTGGTAAAGAACTTGAAACCTGAAACAATTTCCTCTTCCCCATTTTGGATACAACTACACGAGATTTAGATACTTTATAAAAGTAATGTTGACGGATCTTTGCTGTATTACTTTATAATCTTAAATAAAACAGCAATTATGGATACGATACAAAAATTTAAATTAGGAAATCAGGGACTTGTTGTTCCCAATATTGGTTTGGGATGTATGGGAATGACGCAGATTGCCGGAATGGATATTTATGGCAAAGCCGATGAAAAAGAAGCTATTGCAACCATTCATCGTTCACTTGAATTAGGAGGAAACTTTCTGGATACGGCAGATTTATACGGCCCGTTACATAACGAGAGATTAATTGCAAAAGCCATAAAAGACAATCGAAGCGCTTACATTATTGCAACAAAATTTGGTTATGAAATTGACGATACCGAACAGCTGACCTGGAAATTTAATGGTAAAAAAGAATATGTAAAAAAAGCGGTAGAACGTTCCCTGAAAAATTTAGGAACAGATTATATCGACTTATATTATTTACATCGCCTTGATCCGAATACTCCTATTGAAGAAACAGTTCAGGCCATGGCAGATTTGGTAAAAGAAGGAAAAGTGGGTTATATCGGATTATCTGAAGTTTCATCGGAAACGATTCGCAAGGCACACAAAATTCATCCTTTAACTGCCATACAAACCGAATATTCATTGTTTGAAAGAACTGTCGAAGAAGCCGGTATTTTAAATACATTAGATGAATTGGAAATTGGTTTTGTGGCTTATTCTCCACTTGGAAGAGGTTTTATTTCCGGAGATATCAAAAGCCCGGATGATTTTCCTGAAAATGATTTCAGAAAAGCAATTCCGCGTTTTCAGGGAGAGCAATTTCAGAAAAATATCGAGTTGGTAAATGAAATCAAAAAATTAGCCGACGAAAAACATATTACCGCTTCTCAATTGGCACTTTCGTGGATTGCTTCAAAAAACTTTGTGCCAATTCCGGGAACGAAACGTGTAAAATATGTGGAACAAAATATTGCCGCTACACAAATAGTTTTAACGCAAGATGAAATGAATCGTTTGGAAAGTATTATTCCGCTTGGTACACAAACCGGTGCCAGATATGACGAAGCGAATATGGCAGGCATTGATCAGTAAAACTTCGAGAAAGCACGCGGATGATACGGATTTGCTAATAGCGAAAACTGGAATTTTTTAATACGTTTTGTTGTTTAAGTATCAGACTGAGTGAAGTTGCAGGTTATTCGAAAGTAAAAAACCAAAACATTATAAATAAAGAAAAGTTATCTTTACGGTAGCTTTTCTATTTATATATTTCTTTGAATCTTCTATATATTTTATCATGAAAAAAGAAGTCCACACGCCATACCTAATTAATTCAATTTCAGAAATGCATTCTTTACTCAGGATTCCAAAACCGGAACATCCTTTAGTGAGTTTTGTTGATTTGAGTAAGATTACATGTCATTTTGATGATAACTTAAAAAGCGTTGTCTATTCTTTTTATACCGTTTGTATTAAAAAAGGTTTTACCGGAAAAATGAAATACGGACAAAACTTTTATGATTTTGATGAAGGAGTTATGACTTTTATGTCTCCCGGACAGGTTATTTCAACAGAAGTTAGCGTAGACAGTGCTGTATATGGCGCAATGTTAGTCATTCATCCTGATTTTATTCAGAATTATGCATTGGCAAAAAACATTAAAGATTTTGGTTATTTTTCTTATTCTGTAAACGAGGCGCTGCATCTTTCAGAAAAAGAACAGACGATGATTACGGGAATTATGAAAAATATTGAACAGGAATATTCTTCTTCTATCGATGCTTTTAGTCAGGACGTGATGATTTCTCATATTGAATTGCTCCTTAATTATTGCAACCGATTTTACAACCGTCAGTTTATTACCAGAAAAAGTGCCAACAATACGCTTTTGATAAAATTAGAAAATCTGTTATCTGATTATTTTGAAGGAGATAAAGTACAACAGCTTGGATTACCAACAGTTGCCTATATCTCAGAGGAACTGAATGTTTCACCCAATTATCTAAGCGATATGCTGCGTTCGTTAACAGGTCAAAGCACACAGCATCACATTCACAATAAAATCATCGAAAAAGCAAAAGAACTTTTAACAACAACTTCATTAAGTGTGAGTGAAACGGCTTATCAATTGGGTTTTGAATATCCGCAATCATTCAATAAATTATTTAAAAGCAAAACCAATGTTTCGCCTTTAGAATTTAGAAGTTCGTTTAATTGAGTTTTTTTACCACAGCGTTTTTTTACCGCAGAGTTGCACGGAGATCTTCACAGAGTTTCGCAAAGTTTTTTTATAGAATATTGCCTATAAGATTTTATACAAAGATTTGTGAAACTCTGTGAAAAACTTAGCGCCCTTTGTGGTAAATTATGCTTAAGTACTTGAAACAAAGAAAGCGGGAAACCTAAAACTAATTTTTCAATCTTTCGTGTAATATCTTAAAATAGGTAAATGCCTTTAATAATCGGCTTCCGTGCCAGGAAAACATTTCGCCGTCAACGAAGATAGTTTTAGCGTGATGTGTAAATCTGCCAATTTCAAAAGCGTCTTCTTCTTTAAAAGGATATGGTTCTGAGGAAAGAAAAACCAAATCCGGATCGCCTTCAAGGCGCATTTTCTTCAATTCAATTTCAGGATAACGGCCTTTGTCTTCGTATATATTCTGAAAATGATTGAGCTTTAATAATTCATTTATATACGTATCATTTCCGGCAACCATATAAGGATTTTTCCAAATAAAGTAAGCTGCTTTTTTGATTGAAATATCCTGAATGTATTTTTTGAAATCGCTTAAAGCAAAAGCCAGTTTGTCGTTCCATTTTTGGGCTTCGGTTCGGCAATTAAAGAGTTGCCCGAAGTCTGAAATCATCTGGAAATTATCTTCAATGGCAATAATATTCGTAACCCAAACCGGACAAATGGCGCTTAACTGTTCTACAATTTCTTGTGTGTTTTCTTCTTTATTGCAAATGATAATATCAGGCTGCAGCAATTTTATTTTTTCGAAATGAATCTTTTTTGTTCCTCCAACAATCTTTTTGGTAGATTTTAAATGATACGGATGCACACAAAACTTTGTGATTCCGATGATTTTCTCTTCTAACCCTAAATCACATAACAACTCGGTTTGAGAAGGCACGAGCGAGATTATTCGTTTCGGAGCTGTCTCAAAAGAATGTAAAGTGCCTAATTGATCTGTTAATTGTTTCACGTTTATTGGATTTTTTTTTTTTACCACAGAGTTGCACAAAGTTTTCCACAGAGATTCGCAAAGTTTTTTTTTTGAGAATCTATATATTATTAAAGATCACAAAGCTTTATAAAAAATAAAATTCTCCGTGTAACTCTGTGAAAAAACTTTGTGTCACTCTGTGGTATAATTATGTTCAAAGTAAAACAAACTTTAAACCTGAAACTTTAAACTAAGAATACTTTCCATTTCTTTTTGAACTGAAAGTGCTTCTTCCCTCGCCTTTTCTGCAAAGTCTGTTCCTTTTGAAGCGTATATAATGGCTCTTGCAGAATTTACCAGCAAACCTACTTTATCGTTCATTCCGTATTTGCACACTTCAGATAAACTTCCGCCCTGAGCGCCGATTCCGGGAACTAATAAGAAACTATCCGGAACAATTTTTCTAATTTCTGTAAAATATTCTGCTTTTGTAGCGCCAACAACGTACATTAGATTCTCACTGTTTTTCCAGGATTTAGAAGTTTCAAGAACTTGTTTGTACAATTCTTTTCCATTTGTAGTTAACGTTTGAAAATCAAAAGCGCCTTCGTTTGAAGTCAGCGCCAGCATAATAGTATGTTTGTTTTCAAAAGCCAGAAAAGGTTCAACTGAATCTTTTCCCATATAAGGTGCAACTGTTACACTGTCAAAATTTAAATCTTCAAAAAAAGCTTTTGCATACATGCTCGAAGTGTTTCCGATATCGCCGCGTTTTGCATCGGCAATTGTAAATATTTCAGGGAAATTTTCATTGATGTAATTGATTGTTTTTTGCAAAGAAAGCCAGCCCTTTATCCCGTATGCTTCAAAAAAAGCCGTATTTGGTTTGTATCCCACGGTTAAATCGTGCGTTGCATCGATTATGGCTTTATTAAATTCGAAAATAGGATCTTCGGTTTCTAATAAGTGTGTTGGAATTTTAGTCAAATCAGGATCTAAGCCTACGCATAAAAATGATTTTTTTTGAAGAATTTGTTCGTGTAGTTGTTGTGTTGTCATTCTTGTTTTTTTAGTTCTTCTAATAAAAAGAAATGGCTCTTTTTAGAAAGTATGCAAAAATAAAAAAAGCCACTCAATTAAGAATGGCTTTTTGGTATTATATTGTGTGCAATTACAAATTGCCCAGGTAAACAATTTCTGTTCTTCTGTTTTCTGCTCTTCCTGAAGCTGTTTTATTTGACTTAACCGGTTTTGATGAACCAAATCCCTGAGAAGTTAAATTAGCAGGATTTACGCCTTTTTCAATTAAAAGATCCATTACCACTTTTGCTCTGGCTTCAGATAATTTCTGGTTTGCTTTTGCATTTCCAACATTGTCTGTATGACCGTTAATAGCAAATTTTGCATTTGGATAATTTTTCAATATCTCTTTTATTGCATCAAGTCTTCCTGAAGTTTCTCCTTTTTTAGCATCATTCAAAGTTGCTTTTCCAGTTACAAAGAAAATAGATTTTGCTTCCATTCTTAATTGCTCCAATGTAGCTTTTGATACTTTAGGGCAACCTTTGTTTTCTACCGGTCCTGCAATTAACGGACAATCATCTTCTTTGTCTGAAACTCCGTCTTTGTCTGCATCAAGATCCGGACAACCTTTGTTTTCAACTAAACCTGCCACATCCGGACATGCGTCGTCTTTATCTAAAACGCTGTCTCCATCTGTATCTGGCCAAGGACAGCCTTTGTTTTCTACCGGACCCGAAATTGCCGGACAAGCATCAACATTGTCTAATAAGGTGTCGCCGTCAGTATCTTTCCAAGGACAGCCTTTATTTTCTTTTGGACCTGCTATATTCACACAAGCATCATCTTTATCAAAAACACCATCTGCGTCTGTATCTGGCCAAGGGCATCCTCTATTTTCTGCAGGACCTGCCACTTTTCTACAAGCATCTTCTTTGTCGATTACACCATCTTCATCAGTATCTTTGAATTTCTTTTCGTATACCGGAATTTTTAATCCTAAATAAAAATCAGCTGCTTTAGATTCTTTCGAAACCAAATTACTTAAAATAGATCCAGAACCTACGAAGAAAGTTCCCACTCTCAATCCTGAACCTACTAGTGTTCCGCTATATTCTAACCACGTAACTGGTAAATAAAAACTAAACCATCTGCTTTCGTAACGAGGCGCTAAACTTACTCTGTTTGCAACACCGTTTCCGTTTAGTTTTCCTGAAGATACCATATTGATATCTCCGTTAAGATTTAGATAAAATTTGTTGTGAATATTCCAGTCTACATCAGGATGAAGCGCTGTTGGTAAGTTTGTTTTTAATCCTTTTGAAGTTGAAACTTTGGTATAATGTTCGTTCAAAAAGTCATATAAATTATCGGCATCATCAATCATTTCCTGAGTTACGGCACCATTTACATTATAAACATCTTGTTTTGCATTTTTGTAATTAATTGATCCAATATCTGTAACAGACAACCCAAAACGTACTTTATATTTATTTAAATCCCTGAAGTTATTATCTGCAGGTTTTGCTCTCCTGATATCGTATTGGTCATAATCCGGTCTCCATTCGTAAACAAGTCCCAAATCAAAACCAAAACCTCTGGAATTGATATCAAAATCATAATCTTCATTGGCTTCCCAATCCTGGCTTGCGCCAATGGTAATCTGACCCTGAGAAAGCAACGTTCCAGCCTGTGGATTCACTGTGTTTTCAACAAATGCTACATTTACATTATCTCCTTTAATGTATCCGTTTGCTCCGCCCTGAAGGTATTTTGCCGTTAAACCTCCTTTTAGAAAGTGCTGGTCTTTTTGATATAAAACTGCTGCATAAGAAATTCCAAGTTCTCCCCATGAATTTGAAGAACCGTTTGCATTTCCTGCATTAAAATTAAAATTGTCGGCTTTATCCAAACCTTCTTTAACCTGATCTACAAGATTTCCGTTGATGTTTCTCAAATTGCTCACAGATCTTGCTCTTGTAAAAACAGCAATCGTGTGTTTTGGTGCAATATTAAACATAAATGAAGGTCCCATAATATCAAAGTTCACAAGGCCACTGTTTGAGTTTGATGGTGTCATTTTTGACTGGCTGTCAAAATCATAACCGTCTTTGTAAACATCGAATAGCTTTACACCGTACAAATCATTTTGTACAGATCCGCTGATAGAAAATAAATTAATATCCGTTTTAAATCGGGAATCTGCGATAGAAGCAGGATTAAAAAGTACACTTTGAACTCCGGCATAATTATCCTGAAAATAACCCAAATAAGATTGAGCGGAAACGGTTAATGTGGAAGCAAAGAGAAATAAAATAAGTAGTTTTCTTTTCATTAAAATTTGGTTTTAAATTTAGTTGCCGGCAAAACTACAATATTAGATTAGGAAATATGTTATCAAAACATTGAATTGATGTAACATCTTCGATAAATTATGTAAATAAAAAATCAGACGTATAATTTATTTTTGTTAAAACGGTAAAACAAAGGATTATGAGCCCAAATATTGGAATTACGCCAAAGAATTTAAAGAAAAGTACAAGTATATTAGCCACGATTTTATCTAACGAAATGACCTTATATGTAAAAACCAGAAAATTTCACTGGAATATTTCAGGAAACAGTTTCATGGAATTACATAAATTGTTTGAGGATCAATACCGCGTTTTAGAAAACAATATTGATGAAGTTGCAGAACGCATTAGCCAATTAGGCGAAAAAACAATTGGGACGATGAAGGAATTTATCGAAAATTCTACTTTAAAAGAATCTCCAAAAGAATATGCTTCGCAAAAAAACATGCTGGAAGAACTTTTAGAGAACCACGAACAGCTAGTTACGGAGTTTAGAGATTATATTCCGGTTTTTGAAAAAGACAACAACGATATAGGATCTGCTGATTTTATCACAGGTTTATTGCAGCAACACGAAAAAATGGCCTGGATTTTACGACGTTATCAAGTTTAAGAGGCAAAACTGTGAATTATGCAACAATCCAAAAAATTGATATAACACGTCAAAAGGGATTAATTTGCAACTTTACAATACTATAAATTACTAAATAAAAATATCATGAATACTACAGAGATAAAAGGAAATTGGAATGAGTTAAAAGGGAAATTAAAACAAAAATACGCTGATCTGACAGATGATGATCTAATGTATGCTGAAGGTAAAGAAGACGAAATGTACGGAAAGCTTCAGCAAAAATTAGGTAAAACTAAAGAAGAGTTTAATCAATTGTTATCGGATTTGTAAAATCCTTTTTGACCCAATCAAAATACCGTCTAAAAATATAAATCTTAGACGGTATTTTTTTGATTTAGCAAACAAAAATTTGACAAATAATTTCAGTTAAATCTACTATCTCAGTAAAAAATCCAAAAATATTAACTATCTTTAACCCTATTTCAATCCTATGAAACTATTTATAAAGTTTGACATCAACACAATTTGTTCTCTTTTTTTAAAAGAAAAACTAGAAGAACAAAATATGAATTTTACCACATTAGGTTTTGGCGAAATTGAACTAGATGAAAATCTGAGTGTTGAGGCGCTGGAAACTTTAAAAAATAATTTAGGCCCGTTTGGTTTTGAAGTTGTCGAAAACCAAAAAAGCGTTTTAGTTCAAAAAATTAAAGACGCTATTATAGAGCTCGTTTATATGGATGATAATAATAATTTTAAAAGTTCTGTTTTTTTAGCAGAGAAATTAAATCATAGTTATGGTTATTTATCGAATGTTTTTTCGGAGGTGACTTATTCCTCTATCGAAAATTTCATCATTCTGCAAAAAATAGAAAGAGCCAAACAATTGATGCTAGTCAATGAAATGAGTTTGACCGAAATTGCGTTTTTACTTAATTATTCGAGTGTAGCTCATTTAAGTACCCAGTTTAAAAACACTACGGGAATAACTCCTTCGGCTTTTCAGAGAATTATTAAAAAAAGAAGAGAGAATTTAAAATAAAATTATAAAACCAAATACCCACTAATTCGATGCAAAAAAACGCATTACACATTTTACTCGCTGATGACGATGAAGACGACCGCTTATTCTTTAAAGATGCCTTTGAAGAAGTACGAGTGCAAACTAAAGTAACATTTGTTCATGATGGTCTTCAGCTCATGGAACATTTAATGCAACCGGATGTAAAATTACCTGACATTTTATTTCTGGATTTGAACATGCCTAAAAAAACAGGAAAAGAATGTTTGATCGAAATTAAAAGAACCGAACATTTAAAAAATATAATTATTGCGATCTATTCTACTTCATCTTCAGAGGAGGATATTGAAGACACTTTTATTGAAGGTGCCAATATTTATATCAAAAAGCCAAGTGATTTCAACACTTTAAAGAAAATTATTAATGAAGTCGTGACCTTAAACTGGCACTACCACACGTCTGGTTTAAATCGTGATAATTTTTTGTTGCGCCTAAAATAATAATGCTTAATGAAATGGATACCCAAGTTTAATTCTTCAAACTCTTTGAGAGTTATTTTTGTAATCGCAGTTTTCATTCTGTTATTTCTTTCCTCAATTGCATACAAACACAATCAGGATTTAAACGAATCCAGTAAAGTGGTGATGCATACGTATGAAATAAACATTCAATTAGAGCGATTAATGTCGGCGATTAAGGATGCCGAAACCGGACAGCGAGGTTATATTATTACACGCAACAGCCGTTTTTTAACTCCTTATATTTATTCCCGGGACAAGGTAAACACATCATTTATTACATTAAAAAAACTTACCGCTGATAATCCAAGGCAACAACGAAATCTTCAAAAGTTGTTTAAGCTTATTACACAGCGTTTTACCTCATTCGAAAACTGTTTCAAATACAGTAATCCCAAAACATATGATAAGAGAAAACTCGACAATCATATGTTTGGGGGACGAATTTTAATGGATAATATTCGTTTTCAGGTGGATGAAATGAATGATATCGAAAGAAAATACCTCCAAAACAGAGTAAAAAAATACGATCAGGAAATTTCTTTAAGTCCTGTTTTCTCTATTTCATTGTTTTTAGTCGCCCTAACTTTTATCATATTAGCCTACAGACAAATCAGCAAAGACATTAAACGACTGAAAGTTTTCAATAAAAGACTTTTAATTTCGTCAAGATTAATGGCAGAATCTGAAGTGATTGGTAAATTCAGTACCTGGCAATGGGATCTTGATTCTGATAAAATTGATTATTCCGACAATCAATATCGTTTATTGGGTTTTAAACCCAATGCTTTTGTTCCTGAAAAAAACACTATTTTAAGTTTTGTACATCCTGATGATAAAGAAGCGGTTTCAAAATCTATGGACGGCATTGTCAACAACAGGCAATCTCCTTTTATTTATTATAAAATTGTTCTTTCAGATAACGAAATCAGGTATTTTAAATCAACCGGAAAATTATTGACGGATCAGCAAGGAAGCAAAATTTTACTCGGAATCAATTTTGATATTACAGATGAGCATTTATTAAACATCGAACTTCAGGAACGTAACAGAGAATTGGAAAAAAGCAATCAGGAACTGGCTTCTTTCAATCATGTTGCAAGTCATGATTTACAGGAGCCGCTTCGAAAAATTCAAACCTTTATATCAAGAGTTTCTGATGCCGATAAAGCTGTTTTATCAGATAGTGCAAAAGACTATATTACAAAGATTGAAGTTTCGGCAAAAAGAATGCGTGTTTTAATAGACGATTTACTTTTGTTTTCAAGAACGAATACAACCAAGAAGGAATTCTTAAAATCAGATTTGAATGAATTGTTCGAAAATGCAAAATCTGAACTAACAGAAATAATCGACGAGAAAAAAGCCGTAATCAAGATTTCTAAATTGCCAAAACTCGAAGTTATTCCGTATCAAATCGAGCAGCTTTTTATCAACTTAATTGGAAATTCTTTAAAATACAGCCAGCCGGATCTTCCTCCTGAAATTGTGATTGAATCCGAAAAAGTTTTATCAAAAGATTATCCTGATTTATTAGACCAGAATATTAAAAAATTCTACAAAATAAGTTTTTCAGATAACGGAATGGGATTCGATTCTCAGTTTAAGGAAACCATATTTATTTTATTTCAGCGCTTACATTCTAAGACAGATTATCCCGGAACCGGAATTGGTTTAGCCATTTGTAAAAAAATTGTTGAGAACCACAAAGGTCATATTACAGCAGACAGCATATTGGGCAAAGGCTCCGTGTTTACTGTGTTTCTACCCGAATAACACCTCCAAAAAACTACACATAAAACGTTATATAAATCCATTATGGGAATTATATAACGTTTCTTTTTTATGCTGTAAAGCAAAACGCTTCATTCGTTAGCATCTTTGTAATGTAATACTTTAACAAGTAATTAATGAAAGCAATGCCCATGTTGAGAGCAACATTTTTAAGTTTATTTTTTTTATTTCTGATGATTTGTACCACGTCGTGCAAGAAAAGTGATCCGATAGAAAATACCTTCAAAAATGAAACTTTCAATACGAATGACAAAGAACAAATGGAAGCTTATTTTTTTATTGCGACGGCAAATTTAAGTAAGGTCATTATTTCAAAAAGTCAGATTGCTCAGCAAAAAGCTTCACAAAGTATTATTAAGCAATTAAGCAGGAAAATAGAAGATCACCAAAGTAATTTGTTGCAGGATGTAGCAAAAATAGCCAACAAAAGGCTGGTGATTGTTACAGAGATAAATAATTCCAATAAACTGGAATTATACAAATTAATTGATGCGAGTGACGTCAGTTTTGATAAAGCTTATATGGATTCTTTGTTGGAATCGTTAAACGAACAAACTGCTGCATTTGAATCAGTTTCTAAAGAAACAAATGACGAAGTGATTTTGAAATTAGTATTGCATTATTTGCCAGAACTGTATCAGTTGATAAGAGAAACTGAACAAATTAAACAACAAATTAATTAAATGCCTGTAGAGCAATTATTAACCTAAATTAATCACAATTATGAAAATGCAATCAAATTTATTATGCGCCTTTGTCCTTTTTATGACAGCTTCTTTTGGAATGTTACACGCTCAGGACGAAAATGTTACCACAGAATTTGGGGTAAAAGGAGGATTTAACATGTCTAACTTCTTATCTGATGATGATGAAGTATCTGATGAAAATATGCTATATGGTTTTAATGCCGGTGTTTATGCCACATTACCAGTTTCTGATTTCGTAGCTATTCAGCCAGAGATTTTGTTTACTACAAGAGGTTCAGAGTTAGAATATAACAACGCTTTCGGTAATCAAAAAGCAAAATTTAAATTAAACTATATAGAAGTTCCTTTGTTAGTTAGAGTAAACATCACTAAAAACTTTAATCTGCAAGCCGGTGGATATGCATCTTACCTTGTAAGTTCTAAAGTTACCGGAGAAGGAACCTTTGATTTTGAGGAAGATATCGATACAGATGACTTAAATAAATTTGATGCTGGTATCGTTGCAGGTGTTGGAGTTGACTTTAGCCCAATAAGCGTTGGTGTTCGTTACAACTATGGTCTTACAACTATTGGTAAAGAAAGAACTATTGCAGGAGAAACTTTTAGAGCTCCGGATGCAAAAAACAGTAACTTCTCTGTTTACTTATCATACAAACTAAATTAAAAATAAATCAATTAATTATTAACCATAAATAAAAACAAGACCATGTCAAATTTATTATACACAATCGCAGTAATTCTGGTTATCCTTTGGGCCCTTGGGTTCTTTGTATACAGCGCCGGAAGTATTATCCACATTTTATTAGTAATTGCTGTTATCGCAATTCTATTCAGACTTATTAAAGGTCGAGAAATTTAAAAAACACAAACAATTAAATAAATACATTAATCAATTAAATCAAATATTATGAAAACTAGTAGCACAATTTTAGGAATTTTAGGAGCCGCAGCGGCGGGAGCATTTTTAGGAGTTTTATTCGCACCGGATAAAGGTTCAAACACAAGAAAAAAAATCACTGATAAATCTAAAGATTACGGAGATAACTTGAAAACTAAATTTGACGGAATCGTAAGCACAATTACTTCAAACGGTAAAGATATTATCGACGAAGGAAAAGCAAAATTCAATTCTGTAAAAGAAGACTTCAACAATGCTAAAGATGAAGTAAAAGCTGTAAAAACGAACTACTAAGAAGTGATTTTTTTTAAACATAAAATACCTTTATCATGGAAACAAATGCAACAACAAGAGACGACGAAAACATTTTTGAAAAAGCTGAAAATTATACCCGCACAAGTATTGAATTAGTCAAACTTAAAACGGTATCTGCATCAGCAGATGTTCTTTCAACATTAACATCTAAAATAGCCGTTGGCGCTGTTGTTGCATTTTTTACCTTGTTTCTTAATATTGGAATAAGTTTATGGATTGGAAAACAGCTTGGAGAGTATTCTTACGGCTTTTTTATACTGGCGTTATTTTACCTGATTGTTGCTGTTGTATTGCACAAATTTCAACATTCACTAATAAAAACACCAATTGGAAACATGATTGTTTCCAGCATTTTAAAAGAAACTAAAACTGATTCAAACGAAAGTGACAAAGCTCTAAATTAACTGTTATGGGAACCATCAAAGAAAACATTTTTACTGTTGACAGATTAGAACAAATGATTCTTGAAACAAAGGCGCAACAAAAACAGGACTGGATTGCAATAAAAGATGAAGTTGCAGAAATTAAACACAATCTAAAACCGCTAAATCTTATTAGAAATACGGTGGAAGAAATTAATGAAACAGTAGGAATTAAAAGCAATTTGGCACAATCTGCAATCAGCATAGGAATTGGTTATCTCGCAAAGAGATTAGTAGTAGGAAAATCAGATTCGGCGTTTAAAAACATCTTTGGATCTGTAGTACAACTGCTAATAACCAATCTGGTTTCAAAACCACATGAATCTTCTCATGACGACGAAACGGAAGAAGAATCATCACAATACGAACCATCTAGAGAGTAATTGTTTAAACTAAAAAATAAGTATTATGGAAAAGCTAAGCGAAATAGTATTGAAAAATGGTGTATACGTTTACTCGAATCTATATAAATGTTTTGAATTTACCAGAGTATTTTTAGGTATCTAACTTGCATTATACGTTTTATAAACAAACGGTTAATCAGTTAATATCCTACACTATATTTTAGGTTCTAAGAGACTAAGTTACAAAGATGCTAAGATTATTCTTTGCAGGTTTAAAACTTAATTCTGAACCACAAAAAGAGACTGTTTCTATTATGAGATAGTCTCTTTTTCTTTTAAGGTGCAAAGGGACATAGGTTCATAGGTACATAGGTTTCTTTGTAATTCTAAAAAAACAGCCTGTTTCAATAAATTGAAACAGGCTGTTTTTTTATTTATAACTTTCAAAATAAGTATATTTCAACTCATCAGAAACCTTTGCACCTATGAACCTATGCTCCTTTGCACCTTTTTCCCCTTAGAACACTTCCGAAGCTTCCTTCAATTTCTCCATATTGTTAACCAATTGTAATTCGGCAACAATTTTTTGGATATCACCATTCATGATGTTTCCTAAATCGTAAAGCGTTAAACCAACTCTGTGATCAGTTACACGACCCTGAGCGTAGTTGTACGTACGAATCTTAGCCGAACGGTCACCAGAACTTACCTGAGAAGTACGTTTTGTAGCATCTTCAGCTTCTTTCTTAGCCAATTCCTGTTCGTATAAACGAGAACGCAAAACGTTCAAAGCTTTATCTTTATTTTTATGCTGTGATTTCTGATCCTGACATTGCGCCACCAATCCCGTAGGAATGTGCGTTAAACGTACCGCAGATTTCGTTGTATTTACAGATTGTCCTCCAGGTCCAGATGAACAGAAGAAATCCACACGAACATCATTCATATCAATTTGAACATCAAACTCTTCTGCTTCCGGTAAAACCATTACCGTTGCTGCAGATGTATGTACACGACCTTGCGTTTCTGTCTGAGGAACACGCTGAACACGGTGAACACCGGCTTCAAACTTCAAAGTTCCGTAAACATCTTCGCCCGAAACTTCAAAAATTACCTCTTTGAAACCACCTGAAGTTCCTTCGTTCATATCCACAACAGAAGTTCTCCAGCCTTGATTTTCACAATATTTCGTATACATTCTGAATAAATCTCCGGCAAAAATACTCGCTTCATCCCCACCCGTTCCGGCACGAATCTCGACCATTACGTTTTTCGCATCTTCAGGATCTTTAGGAATCAACATAAATTTGATTTCTTCCTCAAGTTCCGGCAATCTTTCTTTTGCTTCGTCCAATTGCATTTTGGCCATTTCAACCATATCTGCATCACTTCCATCCGCAATAATTTCGTTTGCCTCATCTATATTAGCCATCAAAAGCACATATTCATCACGCTTTTCAGCCAATGCTTTCAGGTTTTTGTACTCTTGATTCAATTGCACATAACGTTTCTGATCAGAAATAACATCCGGCTGGATAATCAAATCTGAAATCTCGTCAAAACGCTGTTTTACTATTTGAAGTCTATCTAACATTTTCTAATTCCTTTTATTGGAGTGCAAATTTACGAAATTTTTGTTGAAAATTCTATCATTAACTTTTTGAGTTTTTTAAGGCTTGAATTTAGTCTAATCTTGATTTTTGTTAGGAGCTGTTTCCTGCTATCCGCTATATCTTTTTAGGCAGAATATTTTCGTTGAATTAGATATTTTCGTTTGCCTAAAAAGGATGCCGCTGCTATCAGGGCTAGGGGTTTTGGTTTCAAAAAGTGAAACTCGTCTTTCACGTAATACAATTAATGACTTAAACCAAAGTCAGATCACTTAATTCATCTGCTAATTTGTGCAAGCCTTTAGAAATCTGCAACATTTTCTCGCTTGATAAAGTGGCTAAGCCTTTAGTATATTGGCGAAATAAACTTTGATTCATTTCTGCATAATGTTCAGCAAAAGCAGACTTATTAATTACACTAAAATAATCAAAAACCTGCTCCAGATCTATTTGATAACTAATATCAAAATCAGCAATTTTAACCTTTTCTCCCTTTTCTTGCAGAAATTCTACGTGATATTGAAGGACTTCATTAAAATTTGCTTTTATTTCAGATATATTGCTTCCTACCGTAGCTAATCCATCAATTTCTTTTGCGTAAGCCGAAAAACCTGTAGAAGTCTTTTCTATAATAACCGAAATTACCCTTTGTTTTGTATTCATATTCATGTGAATTTTAAATTTAAAAGCCGTAGCATTATTTAAGTCCTGCTGCTTTTAAAATACTATTTAAAGTGCCATTTGCTATTTCTTTACTCCCATGCCTCGGGATCGTAAGTTGGTTCTGTTTTGTTGGGTGTCGATACAAATCATGGTTTGCACCATTTCTATAAAGAAACCAACCATCTTTTTTGAGAAGTTTCAACAACTCATTTACTGAAGCCATCTGCTTTAATTTAAATTACCACATATATCTGTATTTCATTTTTGTGGTATTTTAAATGTTTTTAGATGAAGCAAATTTATAACAATTTTGTTATATAACAAAATTGTTATAAATAATTTTATTCTTCATTTATGGTTTTCCGTAAAATCATTGAATTAAAGGGATTTACTTTTAGCAAAAAAATCAGGTGTTTATACTTGGTGATTAATTTAAATTAAAGACGATGTTTGTTTATAAATGTAAATTAATGAAAGTAAGCAATATAGATTCTAATACTAAAACACATAACATGAAACTCAACGAAAAATTATTTACGTTTTTACTGTTTTTAATCGTAACAATAAATTACGCTCAGAAACAAAAAACTAACTCCGAAACTCGACAATTTATTGATAACGCTGAAATAACTCAGATAAACAAAGACTGGAATACAAAAGCAGAATTTAAATCCGGAATTGGTGAAATAGTTTCTTTCTTTCCCGTTGAAGCAATTGATTTGAAATCAAATAATAAAGTAAAATCACTGCAAATGGATATGACTGTTAAATATGGAAATGGGATAGCAGGACAAAATTACACCTATTTCAAATCTTCATGGATTGATTTAAACGAAGTAGAAGAATTCATTCTTTTTATAGAACAGTATGTAATTCCAAATCTAAAAGACAAAACTGAAAGAAACCAATCTGTAACGTATATTTTTAATTCAAGAGAAATTACATTTAGTTTTTATATTGAAAAAAGTTCGAGAAGAATATCTATTTATTTGAAGGATAATGGTAAGACAGATAATGAGCATTATTTCTGGACAGAATCACAAGTAAATAAAATTCCAGAGTTACTTACAATGTTGAAGGAAATTAAATAATTTAAAAACATTATGAAATATTTTCTATTCATAATTTTAATGGGAACTTATTCAAATGCACAAGATTGCCCAACAAGAATTGGTGACTTTGAGATAAATTCGACAACTACTTCCGATTTAGAATGGATATTGCCATCATATTCATCCTATATGCCGGTAATTGAAAATTTAGATGAATATCTAAGCCTTACAGTTAACTATGAGGATCTAAATGAAGAATATACAGGAGATACATCTCCTACTAGGATAAAACCAGACTATAAAAATGTGAAAAGTTGGTACAATCTAGAAGTTGCATCGGTAAATGATTCTACTGAAGTAATATTTATTCCTAGTTATAAAACTAATAATGTTATTATTAAAAATGTTTTACTTAAATTCTATAATGATAAATTATACTTTATACGAGCAAGTTTAAATAAAAATTATACTGATATTATTCTTGAAAAATACAAAGGAAAAGGACATAAATCAGAAGAAAAGAAAACTCCGAACGCTTGTAAAAATCTGAAATTTAAAAAATACTCTAATACAACATCTCAATATTTTTTTGCTTCTAAGGAAAATAAAATTCGAGCAATGTTAACTTTTGATTTTAAAATCAATAAATATTGTGAAACTGTAATTAATGATAGAATAGAAATATTTGACTTTGACATTTATATCCAAGAAAATCAAAAAATTATTTTCAATATGGAAAACATGCAAATGATGGAAGATGATAGAAAGAAAATTGAAAAAGAGGAAAAGCTTAAAAGATTCTAATTGCCTCGTTGGTGTGAGCTACATAGTTTTGAACTCAATTTATATAAAGCAAATAAGATAGACCCAGATGACGCATCTTCAACGTTCGATAGCGCGGATTTGTAATCCATGCCCACAACATTGAGACACGATAAGAATATTGAAAATAGAAAAATCAATTTTTGCAGGTAGAAATTGTAAATCAGGGCTATCGGAATTATTTTGTAATAGTTCATAATCGTAAAAAAATATTAAACATGTCTGACAAAATTCAAAACAGTTTTTACTTATTAAAAGAAAATGTAAAAGTTCTAAAACGGTCAAAAGTTATCGAACAGATAATTGATTTTAATTTTCTTAAAACCTTACTGAGAAATAAGGGATTTAAAGAACAATTGATTCTTCCTAACTTAAGCAAAAAGTATGAAATTAAGGTTTATTATAAAAAGACGACCAATCCCATTAAATGGAAAGAATTTATAGGTACAATTGTTACACAAGATCAAGATATTCTTAAAAGTACAAACTCAACTTCTGAAAGTTATGTTATTATATTATTTAATCCGTTAACAAAAAAATATTTTGCATCTACAGGTGGATATGCACATGTTACAATTCAAGAAATTGCTACCAATGATTTTGGACTAGAAATTCTTTCTCGAATTATTAAGGCAGATGACAAAGCATTAAGATCTTCAAAAGAAAGAAATTTAACCGGCGGAGTACAAGGCGCAATCAAATTTTTTAGAAACGATTATAATTTATATGAAAATGAAAGTTTTGGAAATATTTATAATGAATTAAATGCTTCAATAAATAAAGATCAATTAATTGACATCTTTGGATTTGCCAAATCTGACATCAAACTTGGAAGTTTATGTATTGCTAAAAATTCTTTTTCTCTTAAAAAATCAATTTCTTTTATTGAATTATTAACAATAATTGAAAAATGCGAAAATCTTCTAACTCAAAAAGCAGTTGTTGAAATTAATAGTATAGAAAAAATTAGTAAATCCAATATTGTACTATTAAATGATTTATGGAGAAATCTACAAAATGAAATATTTAAAAATTACACAAATTTAAACAATTTTTTTAGCGTTGAAATTGCTAATAAGGATTTTGAAAAATACTATTATGCTAATGCAACTATTTTACATTTTTCAGTAAAAAGAAAAAAGCATCAAATAGAATTTGATGAGACCATTAAAAATATTCAAACAATTTTAGAGGAAATTAAAAAAATTGATAATTCATTATCTGATTCAGACTTTCAAAAATGCATTGAAAATGCTTATATAGAAACATTTGACGAAAACGGAGTCTTATTAACTAGCGATACTTTGAAAAATCATTTTTGTGCAGAAATCATGCTACAAAACAAAAGCTATTTTTTAATAGAAAAAGACTGGTATGAAATTGGAAAAACATTTATAGATAAGATAAATGAACAAGCAAATCACTTTATAAATGCAAATAAGTATTCTGGTCCCAAAATGGACAAATGGATAAATGGTAGTGAAAACAAATATAATTCTTCATATTTAAAAAAAACAAATTCATTAGTTTTTGACAGATTCACTCCTCAAAATATTGAAGCATGTGACATCATGAAATGGGACAACACTAATGTATACTTTTACCATGTAAAAAAGGGGTTTGACAATTCGATGCGAGATTTGTGTAGTCAAGTTTTAATTGCAGGAAGAAAAGTAACTGAAGATTCAAAAAATAGCTACATTTTCTTAAAAGAACTTTATGATAATGTAACCAAAAATAATGGTAAAAAGCAGTATTCGAAAGATGCGAAAAAATCTTTATTGACAATTTCAAAAAAGGACTTCATAGATTTAGTAGCAAATCGAAATATAGTTTTTGTCCTTGCTGTTTTAGATACTTCAACTTCCATTAGAAAATTAGAAAGTGATATTCAGAAATTTGATTCTAATATTGCCAAATTCTCAATTAATGAATTATCCAAAAACATGAGAAATTTAGACATTGATTTTAAAATATTACAATTAGAAAAATAAACCTCTATTCGAAGAAGTGTTTCTTTAAAAAAGCTATCCAAATGTCTCTGACTTTGAGTTTCTTCATGCTCTTAAAAAAATATAAATCTCATAAGTCTTTGACTTTATACCAATCGTTTTAATAACTATTTTTACAAATATAAATTAGGACAAAGTCAGAGACATTTACCCAGCATAAAAAAGTAGAGAAACAATGGATAACTACCTAATAGACATAATCGATAGAATGTTAGATGTCAGCGATAAAACTACAGAAGCTGGTTACGATTGTTCTAAAACAATATCCTGGAAAGCACTAAGAGAAGCCGAAAAAGTTGAAGATGCAGCATACATTCCACAACTAATTGCTTTTATTGACAGTCAAAAAGATAAAAAGAAACGGGATAGAGCCTATTTTCTTCTTGGTCATATTGCAAAGAATACAAGTGATTTAAAAGCCGTAGATTATTTAATTAGACGTATTAACCAGGAAACAGACAAATATATAATTTCAGCTCTGCTTGACAGAATTGCTGCTATTAAAAAACCAATTGGAACCGATTTGCAACCGTTAATTCAGGCGACAAAAAGTGACAAATGGTTAATTCGGCATAGTGCCATACAATCCCTGAAGAACGCATCTGATAGCATTGCAGAAACAACATTGATTGAAATTCTTACTAATTCTGATGATCCATATGATTTAACGTATGCAAATGCCACATTAAATAAAATAGGAACACTGAGAGCGATTCCTTTTTTAGAAAAACATTTAAAAAGCAGAAAAAGAGATGTAAAGGATTCAGCAAAGTATGCTATTGAAGAAATAAAAAAAAGACATGAATAAAAAACAGACTTCGCACAGCATTCACACTCGTGAAAGTAATCATTACAAAAACAAAATCATAAGATGGACTTTATACAAATAATATCTGGACGTATAATATTGGAGTTTTTTGGAGCATCAATTAGATTTCTTTATTCACAATTAAAATGTTTATTTAGCAACGATGATTTTACAACATTTTCAAATATATGGTCACCAACCGGAAATAATAATAAAAAAGATGAAAACAGTTCTTTAAATCATATGATTGGAGTCATATTCTTTGGAATATTTATAATTTCATTAATTATTTTCAATACCTGATAATAGAAAATACACCACTCCGTGAGCTTCTCGCTTGCGTTAACCATAGAAAGTTTCTCTACTTGCACCTATTTTAAACAAAACCAAAAACATCCCAAAAAGAAAACTTTTCTGGGATGTTTTCATGAACTGTAAAACCGAAAAAGATAATTAAACCTCCTCTTCTACTTTTAAAATTTCTAATTTCAGATTGCCTTTTTTAGAAGGCCATTCGATAAGATCTCCCACTTTGTAGCCAATCATGGCAAGACCTTCATCAGAAAGAATCGAAATTTTGTTTTTGCTCGTTTTTGCTTTTTCAGGACCAACCAAAAGAATTGTTTTTTCTTCATTATTGAGGTGGTCTTTGTATGTTATTTTTCGGTTTATCGAAACTATATCTTCCGGCATATTTTTTCTCAATACCTGCGTTGCCTTTTTTAACTGGCCTAATAACAACTCTTCTTCTTGCGGAGTTACTTTTTTTCTTCTTACGTGATCCTTGATTAAATCGTATGTTCCTGTAGTTAATATAATATTTTGTGACATAACTTTCTTGTTTGCTTCATTTTACATCCATTATGACATAGACTCTTCACTGAATATTTTGCAGCCGGGCAAATTCAATGATATCATATTCCCGAATGAAAATTGAAGATTAAATAAATGACTATATAATAAAAGGTTCCCTGTCTAGAGTTGTGACAGGGCAGAATGAATAAACTCTTTTGAGTTTTTTAAGAAAGTATCATCATGCAAATAGGATAATGTGCACATCAGGCGCATTAAACAGCTATTTACTAAATAAAAATTTGAAGTTACCATTGTATTTTATTCTTGTTGCAAGATACTCTTTTTTCTTACAAAATAAAAACTTTAGATATACAAAAACCTATATGATATTTGCCTGCAAATGAATTCGATGCAAATCATCCAATAATTCCATTTCGTCTTCCGGTAAAAGCTGCAGCGCAATTTCAAGCAGATTCATTACATTATTATCCGCTTCATTAAATGAAAAAGTAGCCTGACTTCTGGCATCGTCATTTAGCAAAATAATACTTGCTTTTAAAAGACTTGAAACCATCATATTAAGTTCGTTATAACAAGATACTTTCAACTTTACGCTAAACGAATTATCACTATTATTTTCTGAATTTAGTTTTTTGAATTTATTGATTCGATTCATCGATTCTAAAAATTGGGTCACTTTTTCTTTATGTTTTATTTCCATTATTTTCTGATTTTTTCTTGAGACAATAATACAAGTAATAAATAACTTTTAAGTGATCGTATACAATCGGTTGTATGCAACTGATGCTTTAAAAAAAATAATTACATTCGAATTTTTAATTTTATATTCGTTGTACTAAAAATATCCTGTGCATTAAATGAAAATACATTCGAAATTTAGAACCTTATATTTAATTAGAATAAACATACTTTTTTTCATATTTGATTTCTTTTGCCTTTCTAATTTTTTCAATAGTTTTCGAACTGAAAATTATAAAGTAATTTTAGGATCAATTTTATTTTTAGCATTGAGTATATTTTTTCACATTCGTAAACTTAGTTCTGTTAATGAAATTACTGCTTTAAAAACAGGCATAAAAAAAACAACCTTAGCTTCGCATAAAGAAGAATTTATTCCTTTTTCTTCTATGCTAAATATCAAAACAGAACGCATTCAAGGATCATATAGCGATGCAGGACAAATAACTACAGGTTATTTTGAAAGCACAATATTTCTCGAAAATGGAGAAGAATTATTAATTAGCCCTGATCAATATGACAATTATCTTGAAATTGTTGTCGCGGTCAGAAATAAAATTTAAAAAATGAAAACATACTTTGTAGACTCGTTTACGAATGAAAAATTTAAAGGAAATCCGGCTGCGGTTTGTTTACCCAACACAGAACTAGACAGCAAAACGATGCAAAGTATTGCAACAGAAATTGGATTTTCTGAAACTGCCTTTATAAAACAAATCTCAGACAACATTTACAACATTCGGTTTTTTTCGCCAAAGACAGAAATTCCGTTATGCGGACATGCGACATTGGCTTCGTCAAAAATAGTTTTCGATACGACTTCATTTGAAAATATAAAATTTATAAACCGTGATAATGTGGAGCTGCTTATTGAAAAAGCGGGAAATAAAATCAAAATGCAATTTCCTGTTTACGACACCCAGGAAATAGAAGTTCCGCAAGAAATGCTGAACGCACTTGGAATTTCTGAAATTGCTGATAAAAGATACAGTCCGAAAAATAATATAATTTTAATTGAAATTAAAAGTGCCATTGAACTGGCAAACCTTAAACCTGATTTTACGGCTTTGGTAAATTCATATACCGGAATAAATGGCGTTTTGGTAACTGCTATTTCTGATAATGAAGATTTCGATTTCCATTACCGCTATTTTTGGCCCTGGTCAGGCACAAATGAAGATCCTGTAACTGGCGGTGTTCAAACTTTCCTGACCAAATATTGGGTCCAAAAACTCAACAAAACAAAATTGAACGCGTATCAGTCTTCATCAAGAACAGGAAAAATGAGTACAGAACTTTTAGGCGACAAAGTGTTTATTTTAGGAGAAGCGGTAAAGGTTTTAGAAGGGGATTTTGTTTTGTAAATTCTCCATTATTAAAGCACTAAAAAAAAAAACTATGAAACTACTAATCACCACATTTCTCTTAATTTTCAACCTGACATTATTTGCACAATCAAATAATTTCGCCGGCGATTATACACGCGCACTTTCTGAAGAAGGAAAACATATCATAGAATATAAACTGACTTTAAATCAGGACGGAACATTTGTTTTTCACTCCTATTCAAAAATGCAGGGCGGAAGACCACCGGAAGTAAATAAATACGGAAAAGGAAAATGGAGCGTAAAAGACAATATGATCACTTTTTCGACCAATAAACAAGAAGATTTTGATGAAAAATATACACTGGATTTTAATAATTCTGCGGCGAGATTTGTAACTAAAAATCCGAGAGATAAAAGTGATAAAATAGTTAAAACAAGACTTGTTTTTGTTGCGTCGGAAATTTTCTGGATGCAAAGAATTGATATTTTTAAAATATAAAATTCAAAGATTATTTTCAATGCTTATTGCTAGTGTGATTGCTTCGTTCCTCGAAAGGACTTGACAAGACTACTTTCGCAAAACAAAAAACAAAAAACTTAGTGCCTTAGCGCCTTCGTGGCAAAACCCCTTACTTCGAATGAACAACGACTTCTACTACAAAGCTATAGAACCGGACGAGTCACTTGTTGACTTTGTAGAGAATATCGGCATGTTCCATAACAAGTCAGACAAAGACATGGAAGTAGTTTTAATGCCAGACGGAAGAATTGATTTGTTTTTTATGCAAACTGAATCAGAGCCTTTTCAAATTGCACTTATTGGTTTGGAAAATGTGCCTGAACAACAAGTTATTCGGGCCAATACATGGGCTTTCAAAATTAGTTTTAAACCCTTGGGAGCCGAATATATTTTGCAGACTTCTATTGCCGATATTTTAAACAGTGCCAAAGTTTTACCGCAAGATTTCTGGGATATTATCAACGGCGATTTAAAAGATTTTGAAGACTTTCATACTAAAATAGCCCAAAAACTAAAAGAACTTTTACCTGCCAAAATCGACGAAAGAAAACGCCGGCTTTTTAAACTTGTTTATGAATCAAACGGTGAAATAAAAATACAGGAACTTTCAGAAAAAATCGCCTGGAGCAGCCGCGAAATCAACCGTTATTTCAACAAACAATTCGGACTTTCGTTAAACGCTTTCTGCAAGATTTTACGTTTCAAAGCTTCTTTGGAACATATTGCAAAAGGCAGACTTTTTCCGGAATTGAACTTTACCGATCAAAATCATTTCATCAAGGAAATCAAAAAATTCTCAGGTGTAGTGCCCAGCGAATTATTAAAAAATAAAGATGACCGATTTATACTATTATCCGTCCTGAAACAGCAATAATTTTGTCCCAAACAAAGGCTAAGAAGCCAGTTGGAATAAAATTAATTTAAACTGAACAGGAATGTTACTAGAAAATAAACAAGTTGCCATCATTGGCGGCGGTCCGGGCGGACTTACTTTAGCCAGACTTTTGCAATTGCAAAACGTAAACGTAAAATTATACGAAAGAGATTTAAATAAAGATGCAAGAGTGCAGGGCTCTCCACTTGATATGCACGACGGATCTGGTTTGGCAGCGATTCACAAAGCGGAATTATTTGAGCAATTCAGAAATAATTTCCTTCCCGGCGCAGACAAAACCTTAATCTTAAACGAAAATGCTGAGGTATTTTACAGCGATCACGATATAAATGTTCATGAAGATTTTGGTAACGAACACTTTCGCCCTGAAATCGATCGCGGCGCTTTACGCAAAATATTACTGGAATCTTTACAACCCGAAACCGTGATTTGGAACAGTCATTTTGTTTCAATGGAAAAACAAAACGAAGGCTGGTTATTGCATTTCAAAGACGGCAAATCTGCTTATGCCGATATTGTAATCGCTTCTGATGGCGCAAATTCTAAAATCCGACCTTATATTACCGACATCAAAGCTTTTTATACCGGAATTTTAATGCTGGAAGGTAATATCTACGATTCGGCAAAAAATGCGCCTCACATTGCTTCACTTATAGATGGCGGAAAAATAATGGCTTTTGGAGATACCAAAAACATATTATTGGGACAAAAAGGAGGTGGCGATCTTGGTTTTTACGCGAGTTTTAAAACCGATGAAAACTGGGCAACAACAAACGGTCTGGATTATACAGATAAAACACAAGTCCTGAATTGGTTTAAAAAACAATATCCGGAATGGAGCAGCATTTGGTACGAATTATTCGAAAATGTTTCAGCGCCTTTTATTCCACGCCCGATTTATTGCATGCCTCTGGATCAAAACTGGGAAGCTTTGCCCAATTTAACCATGATTGGAGATGCGGCGCACGTAATGCCTCCTTTTGCCGGCGAAGGCGCCAATATGGCCATGCTGGATGCTTTGGAATTAAGTGAATGTCTGACTTCTGATCAATACAAAACAGTTCAGGAAGCTATTTCAAGCTATGAAAACAAGATGCGTGAAAGAGCTTCAAAAGCCGCACAGGAATCTATTGAAAATGGAGAAAAAATGCACTCGAAAGATGCCTTGAAAACGATGTTGGAGTTTTTTAGTCAACACTAATGTTCTGAGATAATCTTAAAATACACTCAGTGAGAAATTTTCGCACAAAGTCGCAAAGAAGCTAAATTTAAAATTAATAAAGAAAAACTTTGCGCCTCTGCGACTTTGCGCGATTAAAAAACTTTCATATCCAGCCTCTTAACCACAATACAAAAAACTTAGCATCTTAGTATCTCAGTCCCTTAGCAACTTTCTTATAATAAATCCTTAATTTCGCTCTTAAATTAGAAAGAGAAAATGAAGGTCTGTATTGCCGAGAAACCAAGTGTAGCACGAGAAATCGCATCCGTTTTGGGCGCCAATACCAAGCACGATGGGTATTACGAAGGCAACGGTTATGCCGTGACCTACACTTTTGGGCATTTATGTACTTTAAAAGAACCCAACGATTACAAACCGCACTGGAAAAGCTGGGATTTGAATAATTTGCCCATGCTTCCTGAAAAATTTGAAACCAAAGTGGTCGAAAATTCAGGAATTCAAAAGCAGTTTAAAATCGTAAAAAGTCTGTTTGACAAAGCCGATGTGGTCATAAACTGCGGGGATGCCGGACAGGAAGGAGAACTGATTCAGCGTTGGGTAATGAATGAAGCCAATTACAAAGGTGAAGTGCAGCGCTTATGGATTTCGTCTTTAACAACCGAAGCCATAAAAGAAGGTTTTGAAAACTTAAAACCGTCTACAAATTACGATAATTTATTCTACGCCGGATTTTCAAGAGCTATTGGCGACTGGTTATTGGGTATGAATGCCACGCGTTTGTATACCGTAAAACATGGCGGTTACAAACAAGTTTTGTCTATTGGACGCGTGCAAACGCCAACATTGGCAATGGTTGTAGATCGCTGGAAAGAAATTGAGAATTTCAAACCCCAACCCTATTGGGAATTGCAGACTTTATACCGAGAAACGCTTTTTAGTTATGAAGAAGGCCGTTTTCTCAAAAAAGAAGATGGAGAAATTTTAGCCAATAAAGTCAAAGAAAGTGAATTCGAAATTGTTTCTGTCGAAAAAAAGAACGGAAACGAATACGCACCAAAACTATTTGATTTAACGGGTTTACAGGTTTATTGCAATACAAAATTTGGGTTTTCGGCAGATGAAACGCTTAAAATTGTGCAAACTTTGTACGAACAAAAAGTAGTTACCTATCCCAGAGTTGATACCACATTTTTACCAAATGATATTTACCCGAAAGTACCGGGAATTCTGCAGAAATTAACCCATTATGCCGAATTAACTCAACCGCTTTTAGGAAAAAAAATAAAGAAATCGCCGAAGGTTTTCAACGATAAAAAAGTTACGGATCACCACGCTATTATTCCAACCGGAATAGAAAGCAATTTGCAGTACAACCAACAACAGGTTTACGATATTATCACAAGACGTTTTATTGCTGTTTTTTATGATGATTGTCTGGTTGCAAATACCACGGTAATAGGAAAAGCAGCTGAGGTAATGTTTAAAACCACAGGAAAAGAAATCTTAAAAAAGGGATTCCGCGTTGTTTTTGAAGATCCAAATGCCAAAGAAAAAGAAGCCGACTTATTACCCAGTTTTGTTGTGGGCGAAAAAGGTCCGCATGAGCCTTCGTTTTTAGAAAAGGAAACCAAACCGCCCAATCAGTTTACCGAGGCAACTTTATTGCGTGCGATGGAAACCGCAGGAAAACAGGTTGATGACGAAGATTTACGCGAATTGATGAAAGAAAACGGAATCGGTCGTCCGTCAACACGTGCGAATATTATTGAAACGCTTTTTAAACGCCAGTATATTGTTCGAAATAAAAAACAGGTTTTACCAACACCAACCGGAATTCAGCTTATTGATACCATTCAGAATGAGTTAATCAAATCGGCTGAACTTACGGGTTCGTGGGAAAAGCAGCTGAAAGATATTGAAAAAGGAACTTTTACCGCCGGCGCCTTTATTAAAAACATGAAACGCATGGTCGAAGCTTTGGTGACAGAAGTTCGAAGTGAAACCAGACACGCCAATATTTCGCATGCCGGAAGTGTTCAAAAAGAAGTTGTAAAAACAGAGAAAAAGAAAGCTGCCGGAATTTTGGCAGAAACCTGTCCCAAATGTCAGAAAGCGACTTTAATAAAAGGGAAATCAGCTTACGGATGTGGTAATTATAAAGCGGGTTGTGATTTTTTATTACCGAATGTTTTTGCGGATAAAAAAATATCAGAGAATCAATATCTAAGATTAGTACAAAAAGGATCAACCGTAAACATAAAAGGTTTTAAAAATAATGGTGAAACAGTTGAGGGTTTAATTCGCTTTGAAGAAAATTACAAACTTAAATTAGAAGTCAAAAAAACAGCTCCGAAAGCAAAATCAGAAGCTAATTCAGATGCCTTAACCTGCCCGAAATGTAAAAAAGGAACCATTATGAAAGGCAAAACAGCGTATGGCTGTGGCGATTATAAATTGGGCTGCGATTTTAAGGTTACTTTTGATGACGTAAGAGCCAAATTAAAAGATCAAAAACCAACTAAGGAATTGGTTTATACTATATTAAACGAAAGTGTTTAATGTTTTTTTTGCCACAGATTAAAGGATTAATATGATTTTATTTCACGCAGATTCAAAAAGATTTAAGCAGATGCGCGCAGATTTATAATTTAAATCAAAATTAATCTGCTAAAATCTGCAGAATCTGCGTGAAAAAAAATTCAAATTGCTTCGTATATTCCCTTCGATCGGGTTGTGCCATATAAAATCATTTTAATCCTTTAATCTGTGGCAGATTTCATATCAATAATTTTAAAAATTAATTCGTGAAAATTAGTGCAATTCGTGGCAACCTTTTTTTTCTTACATTAGCTGTTCAAACTAACCAAAAAAACAAACCAATATGTTTCAAAAAACAACTTTCATTGTACTTTTATTAGCTGTAGTTTCCTGTCAGAAAAAAGAAACTGCCGAAAAAGATAAAATCAAAATCGCTGATTGGCTTATCGGAACCTGGGAAAATAAATCTCAAGACGGCGTTCTTACCGAAAGCTGGAAAAAAGTAAACGACAGTACTTTTAGTGCAACATCTTATTTTATAAAATTGGATGACACTTTGCATTCTGAAACAATAACTTTGGCACAAAAAGGCGAAATGCTAATGTACAGCGCAACAGTTAACGGTCAAAACAATGATAAAGCAATTGATTTTGGTTCAACCACAGAAACTGAAAACAAACTGGTTTTTGAAAATCCATCACACGATTATCCTCAAAAAATTACTTATACAAAAGGAGCAAATAATACTTTAACGGCTGAAATTTCCGGAGATTTAAGAGGTAAGAAAACAACGGAGAAGTTTATTTTAACGAAAAAATAATTATAGCAAATTTAATCTCTTATTTATTAAACTGGACTAAAGTCCAGCCCTACAATATGTTTCTAACCGATGGTTCTTTCTGCGAATTTAAAATTCCGGAGGAATGATATATGTTGTAGAGCTGGACTTTACATAACCATAGCAATTTGCTCCCTTCTTTATTAAACTGGACTAAAGTCCAGCCCTACAATATGCTTCGAACCGATGGTTCTTTCTGCGAATTTAAAATTCCGGAGGAATGATATATGTTGTAGAGCTGGACTTTACATAACCATAGCAATTTAATCTCTTACTTATTCAAACTGGACTAAAGTCCAGCTCTACAATATGTTTCGAACCGATGGTTCTTTCTGCGAATTTAAAATTCCGGAGGAATGATATATGTTGTAGAGCTGGACTTTAGTCCAGTTTACAAGCACAGCAAATAAAATCTTAGCATCTCAGAACCTCAGCATCTTAGCATCTTTAAAAAAAACTCTACTCATTCTCCCCGATCTTATTCACCATAAAAATCATGAGTATTCCTAAAAGTGCCATGATTAGAAACGCCCATTTCATGCTGAGATATTCGGATATAAAACCAACCATTGGCGGAACCAGCAAGAAACCAAGATAACCAATTGTCGATATAGAAGTTAAGGCAGAACCGCTGCTAAGTTTTGAAGATCTTCCGGCAATACTAAATACTAGGGGAACTACGCACGAAACCCCAAATCCGATTAAAACATAACCAAAAATAGTGGGGTAAGCATACGGCAGGATAAAACAAATTCCAAATCCTAAAGTGATTAAGATTCCGCTGTAAAGAAGAATTTTTTTTGTGCCAAACTTCATAACTCCGTAATCTCCAAATATACGTCCTAAAGTTACTGCTGTTGCAAAAAACACAAATGCAGCGCTGGTTAACTTTGGCGAAGCCTTTAGAATATTTTCAAAATAAATTCCGCTCCAGTCGTACATCGTATTTTCGCAAGCCATAGAAACAAAACAAATCAGGGCAAACTTCACCAGGTTTTTTTCCGGCATCGAAAAGAACTTCTTTTTCACTGGAACCGGCTCATTGTGAATACTCAACGGATAAAAACAAGCGGTAAGAGCCATCATAAAAACACTTACTCCTAATAAATGATACGATGGCGCGATATGCTGTGTCACCATTACATAACCTAACCCTGCTCCAGAAAAAACAGCGATACTCCAAACCGCATGAAAACGGGTTATAATTGATTTTGGATATAACTTCTGAACCTCGAGAGATTGTGCATTTATGGATAAATTGAAGATATTACGAGAAGCTCCAAAAATTAAAAGTATCATAACCAACTGCCATACAAAAGCAGCTAATCCCGGTAAAGACAAAGCAATATTAAACATAATTGCGCCTAACAACATGATATAACGACTGCTGTATTTGTTTAATAACATTCCTGTAAAAGGCATTGTTAGCATTAAACCTATTGGAAATGCAAATAAAACTGCCCCAAACTCAGCCTCGGATAAATGTAATTGTGCTTGTATATGCGGAATTCTGGATACCCAGGAAGAATATCCAAAACCTGAAATGAAAAAAAATACAGTATTGGCTATTCTAAATCCTTGTGGTGAATTCTGGATTCTTTTAAAAAAAGGGAGAATCATTATTATTTATTTCAAATTATTTGGATGCAAATTTAGGCCTTTTAAATCAACTTCTTTCCCCTTAATTTATTTTATAAAAATTTAATTACAAAACAAAAATAACTCAAAACATTAGCAATCTGATTGTTATGAATTAATTCTCAAATTCTAACAAAAATATCAGAAATCAATTGAATAAAATTTGTCAAAGAACTATTTATCTCTACTTTTGCGCTGTTTTTATTTAATCTAAATAAGACAATCCTAACCAAATTTAATTATAATGAAATATCAAAATGTAAAAACATCAGGTTTTCTATTGGCAATCTTTTTTCTGCTTTCAATGGGTGCAGCTTTTGCCCAACAATCAAATGGTAAAATAAAAGGAGTAATCACCACATCTGAAGGAGATCCTGCAGCAGGCGTTAATGTTATTCTAAAAAATTCGAGATATGGAACTGTCACAAATGACGATGGAACTTTTGACCTAAACAGAATAAAACCGAATACTTACACATTACAAATATCTTTAACAGGTTATGAAACTACTGAACAGGAAGTAATTGTAGCCGAAAATGAAACTGCAAATATCAATTTACAATTAAAAGTTTCGAACAAAGAATTACAGGAAGTTGTAATTAACAGCAAGAAAAACATCTTATCTAAAAAAACAGATTATGTGGCGAGAATGCCTTTAAAAAATCTGGAGAATCCACAGGTTTACAATGTAATTCATAAAGAGCTTTTATTAGAGCAAGTGGCCGTTAATATTGAAACTGCGATTCGAAATTCACCTGGTGCTATACCGGTTACTTTTCCGTCTGGCGGAATTGGTATTACTTTTAGAGGTTTTACAGCGGGAGTGAATGCCAGAAATGGTATGGAAACTGCATCCGGGCGTTCTTCTATCGATCTTTCAAACGTTGAAAGAATAGAGATCATGAAAGGACCATCGGGAACTTTATTCGGATCTTCGGTATCTTCTTTTGGTGGTGTTGTCAATCTGGTTACTAAAAAACCTTTTGAAACGGCAGCAAACGAAATTTCATATACAGGCGGAAGTTTTAGTACCAACAGACTTACTGCGGATATTAATACACCTCTTAACAAGGATAAAACGGTTTTGTTTCGAATTAATATGGCAGTCAACAGAGAAAAAAGCTTTTTAGATTATGGATTTAATAATACGCTGGCAATTTCTCCAAGCTTAACTTACAAAGCTTCTGATAAACTTACTTTTAATATTGATGCTGAACTATTTAACGTTAATAATACAAGACGTACTTACAATACTTACACGGCTACTTCCGGAATTACAAATCCCACTGATTTAAAAATTGATTACAAAAAATCAATGTTTCATGATGATAACGATGCCAAAACTTCTGCTACTAAAATTTTCGCGCAGGCAGAATATGAAATTTCAGAAAACTGGAAATCGACAACTGTATTTTCTTTTGTAGACGAAAATGTAGAACGCAGTTACCAGAGCTATGCAGTTTGGAGCTCTCCTACTCAGGTTGCGAGAAGAGTGGGTTTATGGGGACCTGTTTTTAATACTTATACTAACATTCAGGAAAATATTAACGGACAATTTGCTACTGGAAGTATAAAACATAAACTTTTAGTTGGGGGTAATTACAGATTGTACAGTTCAAATTTTTCCGGCGGTACTACTTTTACTCTTGATAATATTGATGTAACAACAAACTTTGCTCCTATCAGAAGAAAAGCTGTTGATGCTGGTTTAGCATTAACCACGATTCCGGTTGCAGATCAGGAAACAATTAGTTTCTATGCTTGTGATGTTGTTAATTTTACAGATAAATTATCGGCTATGCTAAGTTTACGTTTAGATAATTTTAACCGTGAAAAAGTAGGTACTACAGAAGGTTATCACCAAACTGCCTTATCTCCTAAATTAGGTTTGGTTTATGAAATCCTAAAAGATCAGGTTTCGGTATTTGGTAACTACATGAATGGTTTTCAAAATACTGCTCCCGTTCCACAGCCAGATTTAACGCAGCTAGTTCTGGATCCAATTTACGCGGTACAATATGAAGGTGGTATTAAAGCAGAAGCTTTTAACAAAAAACTGAGTGCTACGGCAAGTTATTACACTATAAAAATTGATAATGCAACAAGAACAGATGCAGTTGGAGTTACTTATCAGGATGCCGAGCAGGAAAGCAAAGGAGTTGATTTTGAATTAATAGCCAATCCGTTTTCTGGTTTAAACATTGTGGCAGGATATGCTTATAATGAAAATAAAATCCTAAAAGCATCTGATCCAAGTATAGAAGGAAACATTGCCGCAGGAGCACCAAAAAATGTTGTTAACTTCTGGACTACTTATACTTTACAAAACAAACTAAAAGGTCTTGGGGCCGGTTTTGGAGCTAATTATGTAGATAAAAGTTATTTTGCTACAGATAATAATTTTTATATGCCATCTTATACCACTTACAATGCTACTGTTTTTTACGATCAGTCTTCCTGGAGAGTTGGGGTGAAATTCAATAACATGAGTAATAAAAAATATTGGGATTTTTACGGAAATTCTCAGGCACCAAGTAATTTCTTAGTGAACTTAACTATTAAGTTTTAAGAATACTTTGTTATCTAACAAACACCTCTTTCTCAGGAACAGAGGTGTTTATCTTTTTACATGAAAATTATTTATTCAAAAATCAATTAAATGTCCTTTAAAAAAATCATTCTTAAAATTCATTTATGGCTTGGCATGGGTTCTGGTTTAATTATATTTATTCTGGGCATCACAGGCTGTATTTACGTTTTTGATGAAGAGTTGCGTCCTATTGTATATCAAAGCAGTTATTTTGCTGATGAAACAAAAAATGAAAAGAAAAACGTAAGCGAACTTCTTAAAATTGTGCAGGATTCTATAGGGAAAGATAAACCCATAAATGCTATTAGAATTAGAAATGAAAAGGATGCTACTGTAATTTTTTACACCAGTAAAGGAAAAGAAAACAAAAATGCAATTTGGTATTGGGACACTCAGGAATATAATTATACTATTTATGTAAACCCTTTTACAGGAAAAATTCAAAAGATAGAAAATACAACAACCGAGTTTTTTAACGTGATTGTATTTTTGCACTGGAGTCTGCTTCTTACAAACAATATTGGTCAGCCCATTGTTGGTATAGCAGTAATTGTTTTTATTATTTCTCTCATTACCGGATTGATTCTTTGGTGGCCAAAAAATAGAAGTGCGGCCAAACAGCGCTTTTGGTTTCGATGGAAAGATAACACACAATGGAAACGTAAAAATTATGATTTGCACAATATTCTGGGTTATTATGTAACGCTTTTTGCCTTGGTTATTGCACTTACCGGATTGGTATGGTCTTTTAAATGGTTTGACAAAAGCGTAAAATGGATTGCGAATGGAGGACAGACTATTGAGAAAAAGAAAGAAAATCTCACTTCTGACGTTTCTCAAAAAAAGACTCAAAATTTAATTGATAAAATTTCAAATACCGTAGAATACGCTTATCCCAAAGCAGAAACTTACATGATTTCAATTCCCGAAGATTCTTTACAAACACAATTTGTTTATTTAGAAAATGGGGGAAATTTTGATAGAATCAATTTGCAATTTGATCAGTATTCGGGAAAATTATTAAATACTAAAACCTACGCAGATAAAAACAATGGAGAAAAAATCCGTTCGTTAAATTATGCCATTCATTCTGGGGGTATATTGGGGTTACCCGGAAAAATACTAGCTTTTTTTGCCAGTTTCATTTGTGCAGGTCTTCCTGTAACCGGTTTTTATATTTGGTGGGGAAGAAATAATAAAAAGAAAAAAACAGGTGGCAATAAAATAATTAAAGCAAAAAATTAACGCATCATTTTTAATGGTTTTATTTTTAATTGTTCTAAATAAGACTTAAGTTTGTAGAAAATATCATACTTAACAATTTTTAAACCTGATCTTATGAAATCAAATACTTTAAAAAAAATCATCTTAGTTCTTTTTATGCTCGTTGCGACTCCGCAATTGTTTGCTCACGCACTTTGGATCGAAACTAAAGCAACCGGAACAAAAGGGAAAGCACAGGAAATCTCTGTTTATTTTGGAGAATTTTCAGATAATGACATTACAAAAGCTGATAAATGGTTTTCAGATTTAAAAGATTTCACTTTGGTTGTTATTAGTCCGTCAAAAAAAGAAACAAAACTTACGGCAACAGCATTAGAAAATAAATACCAGGCTTTTTTTACACCCGATGAAGACGGAGTTTATACGATTGTAATGCACCATAAAGTAAAAGATGTTTACGGCACTTTGGTTTTAGATTATAATTCAAGCGCTACAGTTACGGTTGGAAACGCTGCAAAAGGAAACGAAGCGACTGCAAATACAAACATAATCAGTGTATTTTCTAAAGATGCAATTACTGCAAAACAAAAAACGAAAATAAACATAAACGCTTTATACGAAGGAAAAGAAGCTAAAGAGCAAAAAATTAAAGTAATTGCTCCAAACGGCTGGGAAAAAGAATTATGGAGTAATGATAAAGGAGAAATTTCTTTTACACCAATCTGGCCGGGAAATTATATGGTAGAATTTGCTTATACTGAAAAAGCTGCCGGAGAACACAACGGAAAAAAATATGATGAAATCTGGAAAATGGCAACTTATTTAATTTCGGTTAAATAAATCAATTCTATAAATTTCAAAAGCCTTGTTTTGCGACAAGGCTTTTTTTTGTGATTAGATTTTTTTTAGCAATAAAATTTAAAATTAATAAACCAAAAAACTAATCCAATCTTAAGCAAGATTTAAGCAAGAATTAAGGAAGAATAACATTCAATAAATTTTGTTAAACAATCGATGTATTTATATTTGCGTACTTATTTTTATTGAATCCAAATAAACACCATGAAACAAAATTTACTTACCACTATCTTTTTTTTAATCGGTTTTGCGTCTTATAGCCAGCAATATTCAACTACTGAAAATAAAGCTGTTCAAGACACTGTAAAAAATAAAAAAGGAGAAACTCTTAATGAAGTAATTGTAACCAAAAACAAAGAACCTAAACCTGTTACGGCTGTTCGTTCTGGCTTAAAGCCAATGGATAATCCGCAAACGATACAAGTTATTGGTGCCGAGATTATCGAACAGCAGCAAGCCATCAGATTAAGCGAAGTTTTAAAAAATGCTAATGGCGTTTATGTAGGTTCTGCACGTGGCGGTGCTCAGGAATCTTTTTTCTCGAGAGGTTATGACATGTCAGCCAACAATATGTTTAAAAACGGATTTCGTTATAATGCAGGTTCAATTCCGGACATTTCCGGTTTAGATAAAGTAGAATTTCTTAAAGGAGGTTCGGCATTATTGTTTGGAAATGTAGCTCCGGGCGGAATTGTAAATCTTGTAACAAAAACACCTCAATTCAAAAGTGGCGGCGAAATCGCAATGCAAATAGGAAGTTTTGCTTTTTACAAACCATCTATTGATTTTTACGGTCCCTTGAGCAAATCCATTGCTTTTAGAATTAATGGATCTTATGAAAATTCAGAAAGCTTTAGAGATGTGGTTAAAAATGAACGTTTGTATATTAATCCCTCCTTGCTTTTTGTTATTAATCCAAAAACACAAATTACAGTACAAGGAGATTATTTATCAGCAGACTGGACGCCGGATTTTGGAACCGGAATTATTGGCAAACAAATTTTAGATTTACCCCGTAATACTTTCTACGGATCTCTTTGGTCAAATGGTACCACTAAATCTGCCAGCGCATCTACTTTAGTAAATCATAGTTTTAATGACAATTGGAAATTAAACTTCAATGCTTCTTTTCAAAATTACGACAGAGGAAGTTATTCTACGGCGCAATTATCAGGATTAGAAACGTATGCAACTCCCGGTGACTGGAACAGAGGTTTGACTAAAAACAAAAATTTAGAGCAAATATTTGGCGATCAGCTGAGTTTACAAGGAAACTTTAATACCGGATCTGTAAAACACCAAATCTTTACAGGTGTAGATTGGGAAAACTCTTTTGCTACGGCCTATACTTATACATTTAATGAAAAATATGTCATAACAGGAACAAAAAACGGTCAGCCCGTTTACGGACCAACACTTTATGACACCATAAACCTGTTCACATTTGATCCGAATAATCAAAGAATGGATATTCCTGTAACAGACAGAGCAACTCAAATCGCAAAAACAGACACCAATCGTTTTGGAGCTTACTTTCAGGATTTTATATCCATTACAGACAAATTTAAAGTTTTGGCAGGGATTAGATGGTCCTGGCAGGAAGCAGAAGTTAGCACCTATAAAGAAACAGCAGCCGGCGCAGGAAATCCAGAAAATTCAGTTCCAACGATTACACCAAAACGTTTAGACAATGCATTTTCTCCAAAAGCCGGATTGGTCTATCAGCCAACAAAATATATTTCAATATTTGGAAGTTACTCCAACTCTTTTACGCCAAATACAGGAACAACAGTTGATTTACAACCTATAAAACCATCTATTATAGATCAATACGAAGCCGGAATAAAAACAGATTGGTTAAAAGGATTATTAAGCACGAATATTACTGTTTATCAAATTACCAACAGTAATTTGGCACAAATGGCGCAATTTAAAGCCGATGGAAGTGACAACTTAGATACAAACATTAAAGTTTTAAGCGGAGAAACCAAAAGTAAAGGTGTAGAAATTGACGTTACGGCAAAACCTGTTGAAGGTTTAAATATTATTGCGGGCTACAGTTATAATGATATGCGTTACACTAAAACTTCGGGATTAAACGGAAGTTTTATCGTAGGAGATCGTGTAGCAAGAACCCCTTTAAACACTGCCAATTTAAGTTTCTTTTACACTCTACAGGAAGGATTTTTCAAAGGGGTTTCTGTTGGGGCAATCGGAAATTATATTGGTGACAGAATTGGAGGATGGAATAATCAATACGATACTACAAAACCAGGCGGAATCTGGGATAGAGAAATTCCATTGACAGGTTATACTACAATTGATGTTTCGGCTGGATATACCTGGAAAAAAATCTCAATTCTGTGTAAATTATCCAACATTACAAACGAATTGAATTATACGGTTCACGAAAATTACAGTGTCAACCCAATAGCGCCACGTCAGGTTATGACGAGTCTGCGTTATAAATTCTAAAATATTTTAAATTAGTTTCATTTGCCAAAGCTTTTTCTGCCCCTTTCTTCCCGGAAAGACAGAAGAAGCTTTGGTTTTTATTTTGAAAGCAGAAAGTGTTTTAATTATAGTACTTTTGCTTACCAGTGATTCAAATCTCAACAAACCCAAAATTCCAAAAATGTCAGATTCCAAAAAGAACCAATTAAAAAAAAGTTTAGGATTAAGTTTTAATATCGCCGTATTGATTGGAGGAACAATTGGCGTTGGAATTTTAAGAACTCCGGGATCAATAGCCGCAATGCTCGATAATTACTGGCTCATTATTGCTTCTTGGCTTATCGGAGGATTATATATTTTAATTGGAGCTAATTCTTATGCAGAACTCGCTACAATGCTTCCCAAAGCCGGAGGATCTTATAATTATATCAAAAAAGCTTTTGGCGATTATGCCGGTTTTCTTTCGGGCTGGTTTGATTATATTACAAATGCCATTCCGCCTGCTTTTTACTGTATCGTAATCAGCGAATATCTTATTATCTTATTTCCGGATCTTCGCAACTATTCTACCGAAATGGCGATTTCATTATTGATTGCTTTTGTATTGCTTCATTTAAGTGGTGTAAAAAACGGAAGTGTCATTCAGCAAATTACGAGTTTATTAAAAGTCATTTGCTTTTTTGCTTTGCTTATCGCCTGTTTTACGTATTCAGGAGTAAAATTAGCCCCAATTCCAAAAGATAATTCACTTGTTCAGATTGGTTTGTTATTTGGATTTTTTAAATCGCTTCAGCTTATCATCGGAACTTATAATGGATGGAACAGCGTTTGTTTCTTTGCTGAAGAAAATGATGATCCGGGTAAAAATATTCCGAAATCATTATTTAGTGGTGTATTGCTTGTTATAGCCATTTATGTTTTAATAAATATCGCCTTTATGTATGTTTTGCCAATTGAAAACATAGCAAAGTCGAACCTGGCTGCAGCCGATGTTGCCAATGTAATTTTCGGAAAAAACGGCGCTATTATCGTAACGGTAATTTCTATATTCTCTTTGATTAGTATTCTAAATGCTTTTATGATGATTCCGCCAAGAATTTTATACGGATTAAGCCGTGACGGTTTTTTTACCGAAAAAGGAACAAGCGTAAACAAAGGCGGAACTCCAATTGTCGCACTTTTAGTTTCTTCGGTATTTAGTTTATTTTTGATTTGTATTGGCTCGTTTGAAGTCTTGTTTTCGTTTGCGGCCTTTACCTCTATTATTGTTTGGGGATTGGCCTATTACTCTTTGATAAAACTACGAAAATCAGAACCCAATTTACCAAGACCTTACCGCTCTGTTTGGTATCCGTGGACAACCATTATTGCGATTATTGCGTCGATTGCATTACTTGCCGGGTTTGTTTACAGCGATCCTAAAAGTTTTATAATTATTGTTGGAATTACTCTGATTTCTTATCCTTTGTTTTTGATTTTAAGGAAGAAATAAAAGGTTTTTTAGCCACGAATTCACGAATTTTATTTTTCTATTCTACATAGTTGTTATTCCGAAGAACGAGGAATCTTTAGAAATTCTACAAAGATTGGATTCTCGTTGAGGAGTTACTTGTGAGATTGCTTCGCCAGTTCGCTAACGCTCGTGTCCTCGTTCCTCGGAATGACAAACTGTACAGTAATTAATCTTTGTCGATCTTCTAGTGTGATCTCTCCTCCGTCGAGATGACAAATAGGAGAGAATTCGTGAATTCGTGGCGAAAAAAATCTTCACATAAAAAAACCCGACAAGTTTTAAAAACTTGTCGGGTGTGAGTATCTTAAAGAGATGTTCTTATTTTAGTCCGGCAATACTTTGCTCGATTGTAGCAATTTTTGCTAAAGCATCTGCTTCTTTTTGTTTTTCGTTAGCCAAAACTTTTTCCGGTGCTCCGGCAACAAATTTCTCGTTTGATAGTTTTGCCTGAACAGATTTTAAGAAACCTTGCGTGTATACTAATTCTGCAGTTAGTTTTGCAATTTCAGCTTCAACATCAATATTTCCTCCTGAAATTGGAATGAAATATTCATTTGATTTTACACGGAAAGATAACGCTCCGTCAACTTTTGCAGAAACATATTCGAAAGCTGAAATGTTTCCTAATTTCGTCACGATTGAATCAAAATAAGTCGAAAGATTCTCGCTGTTGATTGCTTTTAATTCGATAGCATCTTTAAACGGAATATTTTTATCTTTTCTGATGGTTCTGATTCCTGAGATTACTTCGATTGTACTTTCAAAATCAGTAATTAAACCTGCGTTGAAAGGTTTTAATTCTGGCCATGTTGAAACAATCAAAGCTTCTTCCGGAGTTCTTTCAGCGATTAAATGCCAAATTTCTTCTGTTAAGAAAGGCATGAAAGGATGAAGTAATTTCAGGTTACTCTCTAACATTTCGATTGCTTTATCAAAAGTTACTTTATCAATTGGCTGTTGATACGCCGGTTTGATCATCTCTAAAAACCAAGAACAGAAATCATCCCAAACCAGTTTATAAATTGCCATTAAGGAGTCTGAAATTCTGTATTTCTCAAAATTATCTTCAATGTCAACCAAAGTTTGCTGCAATTTTGCTTCGTACCATTCGATGGCTACTTTTGAAGATTCAGGCTGTGGAATTGTTTCTGAAACTTCCCATCCTTTAATCAATTTAAAGGCATTCCAAATTTTATTAGAAAACGCTTTCCCCTGATTACACAATTCTTCATCAAACATAATATCGTTTCCTGCAGAAGCGCTCAAAAGCAATCCTACACGAACACCATCTGCTCCGAATTTATCAATCAAGTCTAAAGGATCAGGAGAATTTCCTAATGATTTAGACATTTTACGACGTTGTTTATCACGAACCAATCCGGTTAAATATACATTTGTAAATGGCTTTTCACCAGCATATTCATAACCTGCAATGATCATTCTCGCTACCCAGAAAAATAAAATATCCGGACCTGTAACCAAGTCATTTGTTGGATAATAATATTTGTAATCTGCACTTTCCGGATCCATAATTCCACCGAAAACAGACATTGGCCAAAGCCAGGATGAAAACCAGGTATCTAACGCATCAACATCCTGCTTTAAGTTAGAAGTTGTAAGTTCTGAGTTATTCGTTTTTTCCTTTGCTAAAACTAAAGCATCTTCAATATTTTCTGCTACTACGAAATCTTCTTTTCCGTCTCCGTAATAATATGCCGGAATTTGTTGTCCCCACCATAATTGTCGGGAAATGTTCCAATCGCGGATATTATTTAACCAGTGTGCATACGTATTTTCAAAACGTTTTGGGTGCAATTTAATATCGCCATCAACCAAAACAGATTGGATTGCCGGTTTTACTAAATCTTCCATTTTCAAAAACCATTGGTCAGATAATCTTGGTTCGATTACGGCTTTGGTTCTTTCAGATGTTCCTACTTTATTCAAATGGGTTTCGGTCTTCGCCAAAGCGCCGATTTCTTCTAATTCTTTTGCAATTTCGGTACGAACCACAAAACGATCTTTCCCCTGATAATGCAATCCGAAACTATTTAGCGTAGCATCTTCATTAAAAATATCAACGATTTCAAGATTGTGTTTTTCTCCAAGCGTTTTATCGTTCATATCGTGCGCCGGAGTTACTTTCAAACAGCCTGTTCCGAATTCTACATCTACATATTCGTCTTCGATAATCGGAATCACTCTTCCACAAATAGGAACGATGGCGCTTTTACCTTTTAAATGTGTAAAACGCTCATCATTTGGGTTGATGCAAATGGCAGTATCGCCAAAGATAGTTTCAGGACGTGTTGTGGCAATGGTCAAAAATTCCTCAGTTCCCTCAATTTTATAGTTTAAGAAAAATAATTTTCCTTGTTGTTCTTCATAAATAACTTCTTCATCAGAAAGCGTTGTTTTTGCTTCCGGATCCCAGTTTACCATTCGGTATCCTCTGTAAATTAATCCTTTGTTGTATAAATCTACAAATGATTTTATTACAGATGCCGACATATCCGGATCCATCGTGAATTTGGTTCTTTCCCAGTCACAAGATGCTCCTAACTTTTTAAGCTGATCTAAGATTACTCCGCCATATTTATCTGTCCATTCCCAGGCATGCGCTAAAAATTCTTCGCGGGTTAAATCATTTTTATTGATTCCCTCTGCTTTTAATTTTGCTACAACTTTAGCCTCTGTCGCAATCGAGGCGTGATCCGTTCCCGGAACCCAGCAAGCGTTGAAACCTTTAAGACGCGCTCTACGAATCAAAACATCCTGAATTGTATTGTTCAGCATATGCCCCATGTGCAAAACTCCTGTGACGTTTGGCGGCGGAATTACAATTGTATAAGGTGTTCTATGATCTGGTTCTGAATGAAAATAATTATTTTTCATCCAGTAATCATACCATTTATTCTCGATCGTCTTAGCGTCAAATTGTGCTGGAATACTCATTTATTGTAGATATGTTTAATCGTTAATTCGTTGATTTTTTTAATCGTTGAGCCGTAAATTTGTCTGATTATTAATTTGTTTTTTTTCTCTTTTTTAATCGCAATTCATTCATCAAATAAACGATTAAACAGTTAAACAAATAAACAGTAAAAAAAATTGGTTCAATTTTTGTAATTATAACTGACAGCAAAAGTAAATAATTAAGTACACTATAAAAAGAGAAATAATAATTTGTGTATTAATTAAAACAAAGTATATTTACTTACAACTTAAAAACAATTTCAAAATGAAAAATGTTGCCACTTTTATTGTAATAATATTATTTAGTGCAATAGGGTATTCACAAAATGGCCCAAAAATTGAATTTGCAGCTCCGGACAACACTATCGATTATGGAAAAATTTCGAAAAGTGATAATGGGGTTCGATCATTTGAATTTACAAACACCGGAGATGCGCCTTTATTGGTTTCATCTGCAGAATCGACCGTAAGTTCTATCGTTGTGACAAAACCTGCTGCAGCGATTATGCCGGGCAAAAAAGGAAAAATTGACGTAAAATACAATATGGCTGCGGGTCCAATTCGTAAAACAATTACCGTAGAAACCAATGCCGTAAATTATCCTGACGGAAGAGTTGCCCTAAAAATTAAAGGGGAAGTTTTATAAGAAAAATTAAAATCTAAAAATAGTAAAAGCCGCTTCTTAAATTGAGAAGCGGCTTTTTTATGCTAATTATTTTACGCTAAAAATTAAACCCAACAGGTTTTAAAACCTGTCGGGTTTAGCATGACGTTATTTCGCTGTACATTCAACAGCTGCAAATTTATATTTTACACGGTCAAAATCGATCGGCTGGTCTTTAACTAAATAAGTTACGCCCATTGTGGTCTGCATTTTTCCGTTTCCTAATATAAGTTGGGAATCTTTCTTTAAAAATGCCATCGGATTTTTGAAAGTTTTGGTTTTATTTGCTCCTTCTGTAAAAGTGTAATCTACAAATAAAGTATCTCCGTGAAATTCACCTGCAATTTCACCAAATCTCTCAGCGGAGCCATCAACTTTCATGGTCATATTTCCGCTGATTTTATTATTTTTTAAAGTATTTACTTTTAAGTCAATAATGTCCTTTTCATATGTTGCCTGATAACATTCCACTTTTACAGGTTTTTCATTTGCCAGTGTGGTTTCAGCTTCTTTTTTGCTCTCTTCTTTTTTACAGCTTTGTAATCCAATGCAAGTTAAAAGCAAAAATGGTATGACTAGTTTTTTCATAATTTAATATTTTAATGCTAATTGTTATTTTATAAAATTACGTTTTTTATTTAATACTAAAACTACAAATTCTTAATTACAAACTCACTTCTTCTGTTTAATTCGTGTTCTTCTTCATTACAAGCATCATCGGTTTTGCATTTAATAATGGGTACAGATTCTCCATAGCCTTTTGCGGTAACTCTATTGGCGTTTATACCGGATTGAATGATAAATTCTCTGGTCGAATTGGCTCTTTTTTGAGATAAATCTTCATTGAATTTTGCATTTCCTCTTGAGTCCGTATGTGATCCAATTTCGATTACCATTCCCGGATATTTATTCATCAAAGTGACAACTCTGCTTAAAACAACTTTTGATTCTTTACGAATGTACCACATGTTGTAATCAAAATAAATAGGATCTGTTTTGATGATTAATCGATTTTTATCGTCTTTTATAACATCTTTTTCCTGTTTTAAAATCTGATCGACTTTCTCTTTCTTTTTAACTTCGGCAGCTACAATTTCAGCTTCTTTGGCTTTTTTCTCTTTTTGTTTTAATTCAATTACAGCCAGCGCTTCTTTTTTCTTGTTTTCTTCTTCGATGATGATTTCCTGCTGTCTTTTCTTTTCTGCAGTTTCTTTTTCTTCTAATTTAATAGCATCTAAAGATTTTAATGCCAAAGAAGCATCATTTACAACATTTCTGGTTTTGTCTAAAGTCAGTGTTTTAGATTCATTTGTATATTTTTCCTTAAAAGCAGAAACTTTATACGAAGCCTCACAAGGAACAGTAAAACTAAACTTTCCATCAGCAGAAGTTGTAATTGTGTTGAGTGTTTTGTTTTGCGAATCCTGCAAAATTACAGTCGCATTTTCTAATGCCAGTTTGGTATCAATATCGGTAATTGTTCCGACGATAAATTGTTTGCAATCTTCGACAATTAAATCTTTAATTTCTTTAAATTGATAAATGTCATCGCTTCCTTTTCCGCCTTCTCTGTTTGAGGCAAAATATCCTTCTTTGGTATTTGAATCAATATTAAATGAAAAATCATCTAAATTGGAGTTTAATGGCAAACCGATATTGGTTGGTTTTGAATATTCATTTCCATTAATATCCGAAACAAAAACGTCAAGCGAACCGTATCCTAAATGTCCGTCTGATGAAAAATAAAGTTTATTGTCTGCAGATGCAAACGGAAATTGTTCTCTTTTATCTGTATTGACAATTGGTCCTAAATTTTTTGGCGTATCAAAAGCGCCTTTATTAATATTTACCGAATAAATATCAAACGAGCCTAAACTTCCCGGCATGTCTGATGCAAAATACAATACTTTTTCATCAGCACTTAAAGCGGGATGTTCTACAGAATAATTCGGACTGTTGAATGGAAGCGAAACGATATTCGTCCATTTTCCTTCTACAAATTCAGCTTTAAAAATTTGAAGGTTTGAAATTTTCTGATCGTTCTTTTTCTTGCTTCCGTTTTTAGAATTATTACGGGTAAAATAAATTGTTTTACCATCTTTTGTAAAAACAGCATTCGCTTCATGAACTCCGGTTTTCAATTCATAAGCAAAATAAGTTAGCGGCGCTTCGGCAGAATTGCTATTTTGAATTGGAACCTTAACCAAATTCAAATAGGTTTCATTATCCCATTTGTATTTTTTATCGAATAATCCAGGTTTTAATTTTACGCCTGCAAAAACCAGATTGTCTTTAAATTTTACTGCTCCAAATTCAGAATTAGGCGTGTTTATTGCCAGATTTTTAATCTCAAAGCGGTTTCCAATTGCGGATACGTTTTCGAGTTCTTTTAGTTCTTTTGCAAAATAAATAGTATCCTGACTATTGGCTGATTTACTGTAATATTCTTTTAAAACAACATTTGCATCGGCATAACTATTCGTTGCTTTTAAAGTTTGGGCGTATCTAAAATAGTAATCCCTGCTTAAATCATTACTGTAATTTGTAATCAAAAGTCTATAATAGCGTTGGGCTTTTATTAGGTCGTTTGTGTAATAATAAGAATCGGCGAGATTTTTAATCACTTCCTGCGAAGGTTTAGTTTCGGCTAGTTTTTCATATAAAATGATGGATTCGCTGTAATAGGTTTTATCAAAAAAGCGTTTGGCTCTGATTAATTCCTGATCCTGAGCATTTATAAACTGTATTGAAAATACGAATACAATAACTAGTAGTTTTTTCATATTTTTCATTTTAAAAGAATCTAGGTGATTTATCAAATCCTTTTCCTAATAAATCCAGGTCAAAAAGCAGCATAATTTCATGCGTTCCTGAATTGAACTGTCCCAGATTTGAAAGTGTATAATCGTATGCATAACCTACTCTTAAACTTGGTGTTACATTAATATTGACCAAAGCACTTACGGCATCATCGATTCTGTAGGCAGCACCTAATTCAAATTTATTATTATAAAGAACATTTGCTGTAACATCTATAGAAAGTGGTGCGCCATGAACATATTTGGTCATGAAAGCAGGTTTTAATTTTACTTTATCATTGATTTGAAAAACATATCCTGCGGTCAAAAAAGTATGAATATCTTCAGATCCGTAAGCGTTTATTCCTGATTTTTCTTCAATATGTTTGGTTTCTAATAAATTTGGAACTGAGATTCCGGCATAGAAATTATTTCTGAAATAGTATGCTCCTACTCCAATGTTTGGTGCGGTTACGTTTACATTTTCGGCGAAAGCCAAATCGGTAGTGACATCTCCACTTTGTAATACAAAACCATTAAAATTAGTCTGCATTGATGTAAATCCTGCTTTTAAACCCAGTGAAAGTTTATTTTGTCCTCCAAGATTTAATACATAAGCAAAATCAGCATAGACGTTATTTTCTTTTTTAGCGCCGTCTCCAATATCATCAGACACGAATGATAAACCTACTTCGACTTTATCCGTGATCGCAGTATGACCAAAAAAAGTAAACGTTTTAGGAGCTCCCACGGAACCAACCCATTGTGTTCTGTACAATCCTCCAAGATTCAGCATAGCCGGCATTCCTGTTGCATAAGCCGGATTTACCACACTCATATTATACATATAATGCGTGTATTCAGGATCTTGCTGTGCAGAAATAGAATTTATATAAAAGAAAAAACTTATAAAAAGTATTATGTTTTTCATTTGAATTTATTTAATAATGTAAAAGGAATTATCGATTTAAATAAAGGCGGCCTTGTTTAGGAGGTCGATTGTCTTTATTAAAATTGAGAATATAAAAATAAACTCCGTTTGGCGCCAGACCGCTGCCAATTCCTTTTCTCTCATAATTTAAACCATCCCAGCCCGGTTTACCGTTATAACCTTTATACATTCCGTTTCCGTATCTGTTAAAAATTTCTATTGTATAATTTGGATACAAAAATTCAATATTCGGAATTATATACGTGTCGTTTACACCGTCTCCGTTTGGCGAAAAGCCGTCAGGAATAAAAAAGTCGTTGGGTACATCATCACAATCTGTCAGTGTAACCGTAACTTCAAGATAATCATTCGAAAGACAATCATTTGTGGTCGAAAAATCAAAACCATAATACCTGCCCTGCTCGATTAAAGCAGTTGTGGAAGGCAATAAATTTCCGTTGTTTGGCGCATCATACCAAACTACAGATGAAGGCACGTTTGTATTGTCTGATAAAGCTGCAATAGTAGGATTGTTTAATCCGCAGAAATTTTGTCCTTCTGAATTTAATACCGGAGCCGGCGTATCGTTTATGGTGACCGTGATCATTGTAGGTTCTGATGTACAATTTAAAGTCGTTACACGTACCCAATAATTTCCTGATTGCAAAAGATAAGTATCTGCAAAAGCTGTTGTTGAGGTAGCAGAATCATACCATTTATATTGCGTTCCTCTTGGTTCTAAATTAGCAATCGTTGCTTCATCAATTTTACAAAATTTTTGATCTACAGCTGTTGGAGCTGCTGGAATTGGGTTTATCGAAAAAGGATCTGCAACTCCGCTTACATTGACATCGCAGGTGGTAGCATTGTTTCTCAAATTCGTTACCGTTGCGGTTGTGGATCCCGTATTGATAAGTAAACCTGACGGAATTACAAAACCGGCATTTCCGCTAGCAGGCGATAGATTTACGGTTTGAACTGTTGCCACATTGCTTCCTGAAAGTGTATAAGACAAAGTTACATCCGTAAGATTACCTAATCCTGAAATTGAAGCCTGAACCGGTTCTCCAAAACAGACATCCCCAATTTGTATTCTTAAACTTGCAATATTGGGCAACGGATCTATAACTATATTTCCTTTTAAATTGGCAGTATTGGTACATTGCGAAATTACATGTGTAATATTTGTTATAGTAATGGCACCGTTTCCGCTTCTTGAATTGAAGATTGCCGGAACTGTAAAGTTTGCTGTTCCACCCGTAAACGTAACTCTTACCGTTTGTGAGTTTGCCGTGTTTGCTCCCGAAATATTGTAACGAAGGTCATAAACACCGTCAATGATTCTTGCTGCATCTGAAATTATTACTGATGAAGCACTATTCTGGCAGGTTTTGATATCGGCAATTTTTGCTCCCGTGAGATCCGGAATGGGATAAATATGCAATACATCTGATAAATTATTGGTCACATTCTGACAAGCTCTTTGACTATCTTCTGCATATATATCCACGATTGTTACCGTAAAATCGCCTACTTGCCTGAAATAATCGGATCTAATCGGAAAAAGGAGAATTCCGTTTGTAAAGTTTGCTGTGACGGTTTCTGTGCCGCCATTTGGTCCGGAAACATTAAATATAACTTTATAAGTTCCGTTTGGAATTGCGGCCGGCCCTTTTGTAATTCTTGCAGAATAAGTCGCTGTTGGAATTTCTGTTTCGCAAATATCAGAACTAACGACAACAGTTGCGCCGGTGAAATCTAATTTTCTTTCAAGTATAATGGTTATTCTTGTTACATCAGGAGCACAAACCGGGTCTGGAGACGGAACACTGTAATTAAAATAATAATAACCTTCTCCGTATCGATTGTAAATATTTTCTATGTTAATAGCATGATCCCCGGCAAAAGTTAATTCTCCCGTTGGACGAAGACTAACATCTCTCCATACCCCATTAGGATCTGCACCCGTAACCATATTAAACAAGTCATAATTAGTATAATTGGCTACGACATCGCTACAAATTTTTAAAGGATCATTGGCATCTCCTGCTTCTGGCGCTCTAACAACTTTTACAAATACAGTAGCCGGCGGCGGAGCCACACAGGTACCCACAGCATCCATAGTATACGTAAAGGAATAAAGCCCATCTAACTTCGTGACATTAATACTGGCTCCGGATGGCTGATTTGTGGTATCATTATGCCATTTTCCGTTAATAAGGGGACTCAAATATCGACCATCGAAAGCCTGAAAAAGATTATAAGTTCCAAATGAAGAACAGATTATTGTTTGAGAAGGTTTTCCTGTATAGCCGCCAATTGTTACTATGACGCTTGAGGAATTATCCGTACATCCTGCAATACCTTCTACAGTATAGGTAAAACTATAAAAACCACTGCTGGTAATAGCATGTACATTTAAAAATCCTGTTACAGGATTTATTGCTCCGGTATCATCATCATCTGACCATGTACCACCCGGAGTGGCTGGTCCTAAAAGAGCAAATAAATTAATAGATGCGTTTGCCGGATTATCATAATCACAAACTGTCAAGGTCGCATCATTTCCCGCGCACTGAGCATAGGATTTTGAGGGCAAAAATGATAAAAAAACAAAAAACAATAAAATTCGTAAGAAATTAGTGTAGTTTTTGACCATAGATTCTTTTTTTTATCAAACATAACAAAATAAAGGCATCATTGAAAGAAAAAACCTAATTTTCTTAATAAATTCTCATAAAAAGTACTCAATCTCAAATAATTATAAAAATTCTACAATTCATCTTCCAGTTTAAACCTAAATTTTAAAATCAAACTATTTCGCTCCACTTCCATATTGATCCAGATATCTTCTTCCGATTTTAAAAGATTGTTTATTTGCTGTAAAGAATATTTATAAGGCAATACTTTGTTGATACTCACAATAATATCTCCTTTTTGCAATCCGCATTTATCAGCTGCAGAATTTTTACGAATATTTACAATTTCATATACCGGTTTCAACAGAAATTTATATCTGAAATTATCATTATTCTTTTCTTTATCTTCTAATTCGCTTATGGATGCTGCAACCTGAACTGTTTGAAGATGAACAGTTTCCTGTACCCATTGCAAACCATTATGCTGAATCGTGATTCCGCTTTTATTATACGTGAAGGGTTCATTAAATTTACTGTTTTTTTTAAGGTATATTTTTCGGTCGGCATAATCTAAGACTAACGTAAACCGTTTTAAAATTTCACCGCCAATAGAACCAATACGATCCGGAACCATTTTTACATTTCGAATAGAAGTCGAATCCGGAAAAGAAACAATAGGGTTTTTAAACTCAAAATCGGCAATAGAAAATTTCTCGATTTTGGCACGATGCCCTTCAATATCGCCGCTGAATCCTTTTCCTAAAAAATCCGGAAAATTCTTTTGTGGCAGTTTTATTTTATCATTTTCAAAAATCCAGAATGCATCACTGTTACCAATATCAATAAGTAATTTGGCCGGTATTTCGACACCTTTGGAAACCGCTGTAGTATATATATAAGGTTTTGATCTTTCGATCGTTATTGGAACTGCTGTAAATTTTTTATCTAATTTTGCTCTCGTTTCTTCATTATTGCGGTGTATAACGATTCTTTTTTTGTGGTAATTAATCTCTACTAAATTATTTCTGAAAAATTTGTGGCCAATAATCCCGTTTACCGGAATTCCAATGTGTGATGATAAATTAAAACTTTGATCCAAAATAATAAAAACCAACTGATTGCTTGATTTTATGCCATGAGTTTCTAAAACATTATTCGTTGATTTTAAACCTTCGATTTCTTCTTCACTTCCTAAACCTCTCAGTTTTATTTTTTCAACATTGTTAAAACTTACTTCCTGTCTTTCTTCCATACTAAACAAGATCGTTTCCTCTACACCGGAATCAAGTAAAAAATTTAGCTCAATGCCATTTACTTTTATCGGAATAAAAACGAGATTATTTATCAATTTAAAAGGAATAGTAACCTTTTTATGGTTATTTTCAATTAAGAAATCACTTTGTGCTTTTAGCGAAAAAACTGTCAAAAGCACAAAAAACAACATAATATATTTTTTCATTGACAATATTTTAATATAAAATTAATAAAAATATCGATAATTGTTACATTTCTACAAGTACTATTATTGTTGGCGTTAAATTGAAAAAAAAAATGCAAATTTGCACTTCAATAATAGAACACATGCCAACAATTTCAAGCAAAGGCAGAAACATGCCCGAATCACCGATACGTAAACTTGCTCCGTTTGCAGATCTTGCAAAACAAAAAGGAAAAAAAGTGTATCACTTAAACATTGGTCAACCGGATATCAAGACACCCGAAGTGGCCATCGAGGCGGTAAAAAATATTGATTTAACTCTTATAGAATACAGTCCATCTGCGGGATATGAAAGTTACAGAAAGAAATTAGCGAAATTTTACCAGCGCCAAAACGTAAATGTTAACTCAGAAGACATCATTATAACTACTGGTGGTTCTGAAGCCCTATTGTTTGCGCTGGCCACAATTACAGATCCGGGAGATGAGATTATCATTCCGGAACCTTTTTATGCTAATTATCATGCGTTTGCATCATCAACAAGTGCGACAGTTATTCCTGTAATCTCGACAATCGAGACAGGATTTGCTTTACCAAGTATTGACGATGTCGAAAAATTGATTACTCCAAAAACAAAAGCGATTTTAATTTGTAACCCTGGAAATCCAACAGGTTATTTATATACTGAAGCAGAAATTAAGCAACTTGCCGGTTTAATAAAAAAACATGATTTATATTTAATTGCCGATGAGGTATATCGTGAATTTTTATATGATGGTGATGACGAACATTTTTCTGTAATGAATTTAGATGATGTTCAGCAAAATGTAATAATGGTCGATTCAGTTTCAAAACGTTACAGTATGTGTGGCGCAAGAATAGGATGTCTGGTTACAAAAAACAAAGCTGTATTGGCGACCGTAATGAAATTTGCGCAGGCACGTTTGAGTCCGCCAACAATTGAACAAATTGCTTGTGAAGCCGCTATAGATACGCCTCAAAGTTATTTTGATGAGGTTATTTCTGAATACAAAAGCCGCCGCGATACTTTGATTACAGAATTGAATAAAATTGAAGGCGTCATTGTGACCAAACCAAAAGGTGCTTTTTATTGTATCGCACAATTGCCAATAGAAAACTCTGAAGATTTTGCACAATGGCTATTGGAAACTTATGACCTTAACGGAGAAACTGTAATGGTTGCTCCTGCTGCCGGATTTTATTCGACTCCGGGAATGGGATTAAATCAGGTGAGAATTGCTTATGTATTAAATAAGCAAGATTTGATTAGTGCCGTAAATGTTTTAAAAGAAGCACTTTTAGTTTACAACAGCAAAAAATAACGACAAAACAAAACTATAACCGTAAAAGACAATAACTTAATCGTTGTTGTCTTTTGCATTTAAAAACGGTTTTGATTTGAATTTAAATTATATCCAAAAAGGAGCAATTAAATAGTAAAAACGATAGAAAATGTTTCCTTTTTATTAATTATCTTTACCGCCTTAAAAAGATATACCCATACTAATTGTAGTTTTTAATGATAAATAACGAAGATTTTTTAGACGAAATAGGTGACAGTCATTTTAGCAGTAATGCGAAAAACCCTGTGAGACAGGACGCTTTTGATTTAACTGATGATGAAAAAATAGAAAAAATAAAAAAAGATGTCGAAAACATTCTGCAGACTTTAGGAATGGATTTGACGGATGATAGCATAAAAGGTACTCCAAACCGTGTAGCCAAAATGTTCGTAAAGGAGATTTTTGGTGGTTTAAATCCTGCAAAACAGCCAAAAGCTTCTACTTTTGACAATAATTATAAATATGGCGAAATGTTAGTAGAAAAAAACATTACTGTTTATTCTACCTGCGAACACCATTTATTACCAATTATTGGCCGTGCTCACGTTGCTTATATTTCAAGCGGAAGAGTGATTGGCTTATCTAAAATGAACCGAATTGTAGAGTATTATGCAAAAAGACCTCAGGTTCAGGAGCGTTTAACCATGCAAATTGTTCAGGAATTACAAAAAGCTTTAGGAACAGAAGATGTTGCCTGCGTTATTGATGCAAAACACCTTTGCGTAAATTCAAGAGGAATTAAAGATATCGAAAGCAGTACAGTAACTTCTGAATTTGGTGGAAAATTCAAAGACCCTCAAACGAAAAGAGAATTTTTGGATTATATCAAATTAGATACTCAGTTCTAGTTTTATACTATATTTCTATTATATTTATGGTCTAGCCCTGATAGTAGCGGCATCCTTTTATGGTGGGGTTCACCATAAAAGATACAGCGAATAGCAGGATTAGCTCCTAAAAAAAATCAATCAAACGAATATGCCTTTATACACTAGTCAACACCTAAAAATATACAATTCGCTTTCGGGTGAAAAAGAAAATTTCAAACCAATCCATGAAGGAAATGTTGGAATGTATGTTTGCGGACCTACGGTTTATAGCAATGTACACTTAGGAAATGTGAGAACGTTTATGTCGTTTGATGTTATATTCCGATATTTTTTACATCTCGATTATAAAGTACGTTATGTTCGAAACATCACTGATGTTGGACATATTGTGGATGATGTTGATGAAGGTGAAGACAAAATTGCCAAAAAAGCCCGTTTAGAGCAATTGGAACCTATGGAGGTTGTACAACGCTATACGGTAGATTTTCATGATATTTTGAAATCATTTAATTTTTTACCGCCAAGTATTGAGCCAACAGCAACCGGACATATTATTGAACAAATCGAAATCATCAAAAAAATTATCGACACCGGAATTGGTTATGAAGCCAACGGATCTGTTTATTTTGATGTGGTTAAATATAACGAAACCAACAATTACGGTGTTTTAAGCGGTCGAAATATCGAAGATATGCTCGCTAATACCCGTGATCTTGATGGTCAGTCAGACAAAAGAAACCCACAGGATTTTGCACTTTGGAAAAAGGCAGAACCGGAACATATCATGAGATGGCCTTCGCCTTGGAGTGATGGTTTTCCGGGTTGGCACTTAGAATGTACAGCAATGAGTACTAAATACTTAGGTAATCATTTTGATATTCACGGCGGTGGAATGGATTTAAAATTCCCACACCACGAATGTGAAATTGCACAGAATGAAGCTTGTACAGGTCAATCGCCGGTAAATTACTGGATGCATGCCAATATGCTTACTTTAAACGGTAAAAAAATGGCTAAATCAACCGGAAATAATATTTTGCCGGGAGAAATTTTAAGCGGAGATAACAATATTTTAAGTAAAGCTTTTTCAGCCTCTGTAACACGTTTTTTCATGTTGCAGGCACACTACAGAAGTATTCTTGATTTTTCTGATGATGCAATTGTTGCTGCAGAAAAAGGATATAAAAGACTGATGGAAGCTGTTGATGCTTTGGCTGATATTAATACAAGTACAACAAGTTCTATTGATATTGCATCGTGGAAACAATTGTGCTATGATGCAATGAATGACGATTTTAATACACCTATTTTAATTGCACAATTATTTGAAGCAGTTCGATTTGTCAATTTATTGAAAGAAGGAAAAGAAACTATTACCGAAGATGATTTAAAAACATTTGCGACAGCAATTAACGCTTTTGTTTTTGATGTTTTAGGTTTAAGTGACGATAAAGCTGCTGATAGTAATAATGACAAATTAGAAGGTGTAGTGAACATGCTTATCGGAATGAGAAATCAGGCACGAGCAGATAAAAACTTTGCGCTTTCTGACCAGATTCGTGATCAGTTGATTGCTTTGGGAATTCAATTAAAAGATGGAAAAGAAGGAACAAGCTTTTCAATATAACAAACTCAGTTTCTAATAAATCATGAAATTAATAACTCCATTTGTTTTATTAGTACGCTTTTACCAAACGGCAATTTCGCCCTTTACACCGGCAAGCTGCAGGTTTGAACCAACGTGTTCGACCTATATGATTCAGGCACTGCAAATTCACGGATTATTTTACGGAGGATATCTGGGTGTGAAACGCATTTTAAGCTGTCATCCGTGGGGAAGAACAGGTTATGATCCGGTTCCGGAAAAAAAATGTTCGCATAAACATTAACTTTAAATAAAGATTTACTCTGTTTTAAATATTTATTTTTACTATACATAAAACAATATAATTATATGACACAAGCTTTAAATATCATTTGGAATCCTTCAGAAGGAATCGATTTAGGATTTTTTATGATTCGTTATTACAGTCTAATGTTCGTAATCGCCTTTGGATTAGGATGGTTTTTAATGAAAAAGATTTTCGAACGTGAAAATGAACCTTTGGACAAATTGGATTCTCTTTTTGTATGGACGGTTTTAGCCACTTTAATTGGCGCTCGTTTAGGTCATGTGTTTTTTTATGATTGGGAATATTTTAGGAATCATTTACTGGAAATATTTTTACCGTTTAAATTCGAACCAAAATTTGAATTCACAGGTTTTCAGGGATTAGCAAGTCACGGTGCTGCCATTGCAATTATCATTGCCATGTATTTTTACAGCAAAATGATCTTAAAACGTCCTTTATTATGGATCTTAGACCGCGTTGTAATTCCGGTTGCAAGTGGAGCTATATTTGTTCGTTTAGGAAATTTTTTCAATTCAGAAATTATTGGTCATGAAACGACTTCTGCTTTCGGGATTCGTTTTTTACACGATCAGTTTAGCAAAGGCGAAGCGGTAAATGCCACTCAAATTGCCAACCCGAAAGATGCTTACACAGCCATCGCTACAGATCCTAAATTTGCTGATTTATTAGCTCAGGTTCCGGCAAAACATCCAACACAATTGTATGAAGGGTTTTGCTACATTTTTGTATTTGCCATTTTATATTTCTTATACTGGAAAACAAATGCAAGATTACGTTCAGGATATTTATTCGGATTGTTTTTAGTGCTTTTATTCTTAGTGCGTTTTATAGTAGAGTTTGTAAAAGAAAGTCAAGGTGGTTTTGAAAGCGAATTAGGCTTATTCTCAACAGGACAATGGCTAAGTATACCTTTTATTATAATTGGTCTTTTCTTTATCATAAGAGCCAAAAGAAACCCTTTAGCAGCTTCTTAAAGTTAGCTTCAAAATATAAAATGCCCGATATTTATTATCGGGCATTTTTTTTATAAAGAATATGAAATTCCGAATTCTATGTTTTTAGTATTATAACCGGCATTTTCAGCTCCCAAACCGGCATTAGAAACATGTCGAATACCTGGACGCAAATCAAATTGCATTTTTTGCAGTCGGGCAGAAAATCCGAGAGCCAAAACATCTGCAAAAGCAAAACCATCTGACATTCGTTCTGTTTCAGTATCTGTGATCATCGGACCAATACTTCCCAATGCATAAACAGAAAAGGTTTTACTAATTGGTTTCCTGACCAGAAAGCCAATATTGAGAACATATTCATGAATATCTTTTAGCTTGGTATATTCTTCTCTTTTTTGTTCGAAATCAGGCGTATCCGGTTTTACAAAATAAAAATTCAACAATTGATGTGTTCCAAAATTTACTTCTGGCTGAACTAAAATCTCATATTGAAAATGTTTTGTTTCCTTTAATTTATAATATAATTGTACTTTATAAAAGTGATTTGTAAAAGTGTAGTTCTTATTGTTGAATTCACTTCCAAAACCATAATTAAACCCAATAGCAAACTTAGATTTTTCATCTTGAGCTGACATCTTTATCACAACGAGAAACAAAATAATAAGTAGTTTTTTAATCATAGATACATTTTAAAAACGACTTAAATATAACACAAAAAAAAGATCCAGCTTTCGCCGGATCTTTCTAATATAGTTAAGCAATTAATTATGCTTTATTATGCTTGTCTTCGATAGTGTGTTTATCATCTTTAGAAATCGTATCAACCAATACTGGCGTTGCGATAAATAATGAAGAATAAGTACCCACAACAATACCAACTAACATGGCGAAGATAAATCCTCTGATTGATTCTCCACCGAAGATAAACATTGTCAATAATACAATGATCATCATTAATGAAGTATTCAACGTTCTTGATAAAGTAGTATTAATAGAAGCGTTTACGATATCTTCAAAACTTCCTTTACGGTTTCCGATGATAAATTCTCTAATTCTATCGAATACAATTACAGTATCGTTCATTGAGTAACCAATTACGGTAAGAATTGCAGCGATAAAGTGCTGATCCATTTCCATGTGGAAAGGCATGAATTTATAACATAAAGAATAAATTCCTAATACAAAGATAACGTCGTGTGCTACTGCTGCGATCGCACCTAATGAATATTGCCATTTACGGAAAGATACCATTAAGTATAAGAAGATAGCCGCCATTGCACCAAGAACTGCCCAGTAAGAGTTTGTTTTAATATCTTCAGAGATAGAAGCTCCAACTTTAGAAGCTTGTAAAACTCCAACCTTTTTACCATTATATGAATTAGTAAATTGCTCGTATGAAGTATTAGTATAATATTTCTTTAATGCAGCATATAGTTTTTGATTCACTTCTTCATCAACTGCTACTCCATCTTCTTTGATTTTGTATTTTGTTGTGATTTTCAACTGATCATCATCTCCTAAAATTTTAGCTTCAACCGGAGTTCCGAAAGCAGCAGATAATTCATCTGAAACTGCAGTTGCATCAACCGGCTTTTCAAATTTAACCTGGAACGTTCTTCCTCCAACAAAATCAACACCTTCATCTAATCCGTTTACGAAGAAGATAGAAGTTAAACTTACTACAACTACGATAGAAGAGAAAATGTATGTGAATTTTTTAATTTTGATAAAATCAAAGTGGAAATTAGTAAACCAGTTTTTAGTAATATTAGTAGAGAACGTTAAATCTGCTTTACCTGCAATATTTCTATCGATAAAAATTCTGGCGATAAAGATTGAAGTAAACATAGATGTTACGATACCAATAAGCAATGTTAAAGCAAAACCTTTAATTGGTCCTGTTCCAAAAATAAATAAGATCGCTCCGGTTAAAACGTGTGTAACGTTTGCATCAATGATTGAACGCATTGCACCGTGCCATCCGTAAGATGTAGCAACAGCTTCTGCCAATGATTTGCCTTCGCGTAATTCTTCTTTCGCTCTTTCAAATATAATAATGTTCGCATCTACCGCAGTACCTAATGTTAATACGATACCTGCAATACCTGGTAATGTAAGTACAAAACCAAAACTTGCCATAATTCCGAATAAGAAAAGTAAGTTTAATAATAAAGCTAAGTTAGCATACCAACCTGCTTTACCATAATAGAATACCATCCATAAACAAACTAATAAAAATCCAATTACAGAAGACATTGTCCCTGCATCAATAGCAGCCTGACCTAAAGATGGTCCTACAACTGTTGATTGAATAATATCTGCAGAAGCCGGTAATTTACCTGCGTTTAATACGTTTGCTAAATCTTTAGTTTCAGCAACATCAAATGAACCTGTAATTTCAGATCTTCCTCCAGCGATTGGACCACTTGTAACTCCAGGAGCAGAATAAACGATGTTATCTAAAACAATAGCGATATAACTTTTTTGAGAAAAAGCTCTTCCTGTTAATTCTTCCCAAACTTTAGCTCCCTGACTGTTCATTTGCATAGAAACAGCTGGTTTACCCATTTGGTCAAAAGTATCTTTTGCATCAGTTACAAGACCACCATTCATTGCTGGTACATTGTCTCTGTTACCTTTTAAAGCGTATAATTCTACAACTTCAACGTCTTTTTGTTTTGCATCTTTAATTGTAGTTGGTTTACTCCAAACAAATTTTGCATTATGTTGGTCAGCACCTAATAAAATTCTGATATCAGCTCTTTTGAAATATGCATTTACAGTAGCTGTATCTTTTGGAGCAAAGTAACCTAAAACCGGTCCGCCGCCTTGTCCTAAAATTTTATCAAACAAAGGATTGTTTCCTTTTTTAGCTTCAGTAGAATCTTTAGTATCAGTTAATAAAGCATTCAATGAATCTTTAGCAACTGTTTTAGTTTCTGTAGTTTTAACTTCAGTCTTTTTTAAAGCTTCGTTAGCAGCTACTAAGAAGTTTCCGATTTCTTCTATTTTATAAGTTTCCCAAAACTCTAACTGAGCTTTTCCACCTAATAATTTTTTAATTCTATCAACATCTTTAGCACCTGGAAGCTCCACTAAGATTCTTCCTGTAGCGCCCAATTTTTGGATATTTGGCTGTGTTACACCAAATTTGTCGATACGCTCTCTTAATACTTTGTAAGCACTTTCGATAGACTCGTCAACTTTTTTTCTAATTACTTTTTGTGCTTGAGCATCACTCATTTCAAAAGCAATTCCACCTTCACCTTGTAAGTTTCTGTTAGCAAAAATTTCAGGAGACGCTAACTTTGTAGTTCCGTTTGAATTTGCATCAAAAGCCTCAAAAAATTTATCTAAATAACTTTTATTTCCTTCTAAATTTGCAGTTGCATCAGCTAATGATTTATTAAAAACCGGATTTTTAGAATTGTTTGCTAATCCTTTTAAAACATCTTTAATAGAAATTTGAAGAATAACGTTGATTCCTCCCTCTAAGTCAAGACCTTTATTGATTTGCTTGTTTTTTACTTCATTATAAGTAAAATCAGTAAATCCAAGATTCAACACTTTCTCTTTTCCAATAGAATCTAAATATTTTAGCTCTTTATCAGGATTATCTCCTGCAAAAGCTTTAGCTTCACTTTTGACATTACTTGCCACATAAGTGAACGAAAGTTGGTAAATACTTACCAATGCAAATAGAATTGCGAAAAATTTAATAAGTCCTTTATTCTGCATTATTACTAAAAATTAATTATGTTTTATTGTTTGTTTTTGTTTTAAAGTCCCATAAAATAAGCCCTGACATCATTTTTCTAAAACTAAAAAACTAAATCACGAATTACCACATTTTTTTTAAATCGAGCAAATATATAATTAACGGAAAGATTAACCAATTTATTTATTAATTAATCTTAAAAAAAAGACTGCAAAAGTGCAGTCTTCTCCTTTTTTTTCGGAAATATTTATACTAAAATCGATTTTAGGGCATCATTCATTCCTCTAACTGCATCTGCACTTTTAGCAAATAAAGCCTTCTCCTGCTCGTTTAAACGAATGTCTAAGATTTCTTCAACACCGTTTTTACCAATTATACAAGGTACTCCTATGCATATATCATTTTGTCCGTATTCGCCTTCTACAAAAACAGAACAAGCAATCATTTTCTTTTGATCGTTTAAAATACTATCAACTAAGTAAGCTACAGAAGCTCCCGGAGCATACCATGCTGAAGTTCCTAAAAGACCTGTAAGCGTTGCTCCACCTACCATTGTATCAGCAGCTACTTTTTGAAGTGCTTCTTCTGAAAGAAATTCTGTTACCGGAATTCCGTTGTAAGATGCTAAACGCGTTAACGGAATCATAGTAGTATCACCATGCCCGCCTATCACCATTGCAGAAATATCATTTGCCGGTTTATCTAAAGCTAAAGAAAGATACGTTCTAAAACGAGAACTGTCTAACGCTCCACCCATACCAATAATTCTGTTTTTTGGTAATCCGGTAGCTTTCAAAGCCAAATATGTCATCGTATCCATCGGATTGGAAACTACTACTATTATAGTGTCTGGAGAATGTTTCAATACATTTTCGGCAACTGTTTTTACAATTCCTGCATTTATACCTATTAATTCTTCACGAGTCATTCCCGGTTTTCTTGGAATTCCTGATGTAATAACCACTACATCACTTCCGGCAGTTTTAGAATAATCGTTGGTTACTCCAGATACTTTGGTATTAAAACCTGTATTTGTAGCACATTGCATAATATCTAACGCTTTCCCTTCGGCAAAACCTTCTTTAATATCCAACAACACTACTTCGCTCGCAATTCCTCTATAAGAAATAACATCTGCGCATGTAGCTCCAACATTTCCTGCTCCCACAATAGTAACTTTCATATTTTTTACTTTATCGGTTATTAATTCGTTTATTTTATAAATCGACAATTCGTTTAATTGTTTAGTAAAATTAAACAATTAAACGAATTGTAGTGTTAAAATTTATTAAGCATCGATGTTTGCGTAAACTGCATTTTTCTCGATAAATTCTCTACGGGGCGGAACTTCATCTCCCATTAACATAGAGAAAACTCTATCGGCTTCAGCCAGACTATCGATTGTTACCTGACGTAAAGTTCTGAAACCTGGATCCATTGTGGTTTCCCATAATTGCTCCGCGTTCATCTCTCCAAGACCTTTATAACGTTGAATAGCAGCACTTCCGCCCATTCTCTCATTTGCCTGATCACGTTGAACGTCATTCCAAGCGTATTCTTTTTTGTTACCTTTTTTCACTAAGTATAAAGGTGGTGCAGCAATATAAACGTGACCTTCTTCAATTAATTCTTTCATGAAACGGAAGAAGAACGTTAATATTAAGGTAGAAATGTGACTACCATCGACATCGGCATCACACATGATGATTACTTTATGATATCTTAGTTTTTCAAGATTTAAGGCTTTACTGTCTTCTGCAGTACCAACGGTAACTCCTAAAGCGGTAAAGATGTTACGAATCTCTTCGTTTTCAAATACTTTGTGGTGCATCGCTTTCTCAACGTTCAAAATCTTACCACGTAATGGTAAAATCGCCTGAAAGTTACGATCACGCCCTTGTTTTGCTGTTCCACCAGCCGAATCTCCCTCGACAAGGTAAACCTCACATCTTGCAGGATCCTGCTCAGAACAATCTGAAAGTTTTCCTGGCAATCCACCGCCGCCCATAACGGTTTTACGCTGTACCATTTCACGTGCTTTTTTAGCAGCGTGACGGGCTTGTGCAGCCAAAATTACCTTTTGGATAATGATTCGGGCATCATTTGGATTTTCTTCCAAATAATTCTCTAACATTTCTCCAACAGCCTGAGAAACCGGAGACACTACTTCTCTGTTTCCAAGTTTTGTTTTTGTCTGACCTTCGAATTGTGGTTCTGCAACTTTTACCGAAATAATAGCTGTTAATCCTTCACGGAAGTCATCTCCCGCAATTTCGAATTTCAACTTATCCAACATTCCGGATGCATCTGCGTATTTTTTAAGCGTTCTTGTCAAACCACTTCTAAAACCTTGTAAATGCGTTCCTCCTTCGTGTGTGTTGATATTATTTACATAAGAGAAAATATTCTCTGTATAACTTGTATTATAAATCAGGGCAACTTCAACCGGAATTTCACCTTTTTCGTGATCCATGCTGATCACGTGAGAGATAATTGGTTCACGGTTACCATCTAAGTAACGAATGTATTCTTTAAGACCTTCATCAGAGTGAAAAACTTCTACTTTGAATTCGCCTTTTTCATCTACTTCTCTTTTATCTGTAAAAGTAATCGTGATTCCTTTGTTTAAGAAAGAAAGCTCACGCATACGAGCTGATAACGTATCATAAGAAAACTCAATAGTTTGAGTAAAAATAGTATCATCAGGGTAAAAAGTCTGACGTGTACCTCTTTTATCCGTTTCTCCAATTTGTTTAACCGGATAAATTGCCTTTCCTCTTTCGTATTCCTGCTCGTAGATTTTACCGTCTCTAAAAACAGTAGATTTCATATGAACAGAAAGTGCATTTACTACCGAAACCCCAACACCGTGTAAACCTCCTGAAACTTTATAAGAATCTTTGTCGAATTTACCTCCGGCACCAATCTTAGTCATTACTACCTCAAGTGCCGAAACACCTTCTTTTTTATGTAAATCAACTGGAATACCACGACCGTTATCTTCAACTGTTACCGAACCGTCTTCATTAATTGCAACACCAATAGTATCACAATGTCCTCCCATCGCCTCATCAATAGAGTTATCAACAACCTCATAAACCAAATGATGTAGCCCTCGAACCCCCACATCTCCAATATACATCGATGGACGCATTCTTACGTGCTCCATTCCTTCTAATGCCTGAATACTATCTGCTGAATAATTGTTCTTCTTGATTTCTTCGCTCATATAATTTATTCTAAAAAATGTAATTATTGTCTAACACGCAAATATATAAAAACGCAAATTATATATCCGTTAAAATAAGATTTAAAGCACTTAAGTTATTAACATATTATCAATAAAAGGCTGGAAAAAATAGAACTAAAGGTTTTAAATTCCAATTTTTTGAAATTCCAAATTCCAACCCGCATAACTTTAAAATTGAAAATTGAAATCTAAGGTTTTATCTAAATGAAAAAATCCGAAACAAACATTGAAAAACGTAGTTTCGGATTTCTATTATTTCGCTCCAAATTGGAATTTGGAATTTATTTTTTGAAATTTAAATTATTAAACTGTTATCCCTGATTTAGAAATTTCAGTATCCGCTTTTACGTGAGCTGCATTTGCTCTTCCGCTCGGATCCAGATTTTCCTGCCATTTCGGAATCCATTTTCTAACGGTTTGCGCCGCACTAACCTGTGGATAAAATTTATGAAAAATAGAGCGGTATAAATAGGCTTCTTTTGTTGTTGGAGAATTGTATGGAAATTCTGCTGCAGCACCTTCTAATTGTGCATCTGTAACCTGAGTAGCGCAATATTCGATCAATTCATCAATCCAGCTGTATCCTACTCCATCAGAAAACTGCTCTTTTTGACGCCACAAAATTTCTGTTGGCAAATAAGGATTTTCAGGCGTGTCGAATGCTTTTCTTAAAATGTATTTTTCAATACCATCGTACGTTTTAGGCTGTTTTTCTTCTGGTTTAATTCGAATGGTAGCATCCAGAAAATCCTTATCTAAAAACGGAATTCTTGTTTCAATACCATTCGCCATTGTTGATTTATCAGCACGAAGCAAATCGGCAGTAAATAATTTCTGGACTCTTTCAATAGTTTCCTTTTGAAATTCTTCTGTCGACGGCGCATTTCTAAAATATAAATGTCCACCAAAAATTTCATCAGCTCCTTCTCCTGAAAGAATGACTTTTATGCCTTTTTCTGCAATTGCTTTTGATAATAAAAACATTGGCACACTTGCTCTCACCGATATAATATCGTAAGTCTCAATATTCCAGATTATTTTTTCTAAAACTTCAACACCTTGCTGCACCGAAAAATGTATTTCATGATGCTCAGTTCCTAAAAACTCCGCTGCTTGTCTGGCCGCTTTTGCATCGGGCGCATTAGCATCTAAAGCAATAGAAAAAGATTGCAGTTTTTTGCCATTTTCTGCTGATAATCGGGACGCAATTGAAGAAAGCAAAGAAGAATCCAAACCTCCTGATAACAACACACCATAAGGCATTTGATTCATCAAACGTTTACGAACAGCTTCTGTAAGTTTTTCTCTGATTACTTTTAAATCCAGATCCTGATTTGCATTTTCATACTCTTCATATTCTGGCTGGTAATATTTTACAAAACCTTTTTTAGGTGTATAATAATGTCCCGGAGGAAAAGTTGAAAATGTTTTGCACTGATCTGCAATTGATTTCATTTCAGAAGCAAAATAAATTCTTCCTCTTTCATCCAAACCATAATACAATGGCTTTACTCCCATTGGGTCTCTTCCGGCAATATAATCGTCTCCGTCAACAATAACAAAAGTCCAGTCGCCATCTAGTTTATTGCAAAAATCATGTCCAAATTCTTCATATAAATGCACAATAACTTCAGAATCTGATTTGGTTCGAAACGTATGATCTTTCAGCACTCCGTTTTTCAGTTCCTGGTAATTGTAAATTTCTCCATCATGAATTACCCAGGCATCTTTAGTTCCCTGAATTGGCTGTTTCCCTGATTGCAAATCAATTATTGATAAACTTTCGTGACAAATAATACTGCCATTTTTCAGAATTTGAAAATCACTTTCATCAGGACCACGGTGCGACATTCTTTTAGAAAGCTCTCTTACGAGTTGCGGGTCTTTTCCTTTGCCGATAACGGCTAATATTCCAGACATACGGTTGTATTTTTATTCTTATTTTTTAATAATACCAAGTGGCGTAGGTTGATTCATTTTATTTTTAGCAAAAGACTAAATTTAAAACATTTGATTGGGGAATGTCAAATATAAAAAAGAAAGTTAAATAATTGCTAATAATTTTATTTAAGTAATTGAAATATTACAATTTAACATTTAGACAAGAAAAACGTCCTCAGAAACTGAGAACGTTTTTCCAATAACTAATATATAAGCAATTAAAATTAAGCTTTTTCGTAAGCGTCGTCATGCACGCTTGCAACGGCTCTTCCGGATGGATCATTCATGTTTTTGAATGCTTCATCCCACTCCAATGCGATTTTTGTACTACAAGCCACACTTGCTTCCTGAGGTACACATAATGCTGCAGCATCACTAGGGAAATGTTCTGCGAAGATAGAACGATAGTAATATTCTTCTTTTGAAGTTGGAGTTTGCAATGGAAATTTAAATCTCGCATTTGCCAATTGTTCGTCTGAAACTTCTTTTGCCACCACTTCTTTCAAAGTATCAATCCAGCTGTATCCTACTCCATCAGAAAATTGCTCTTTTTGTCTCCATGCCACACTTTCCGGCAACATATCTTCAAAAGCTTTACGAACCACCCATTTTTCCATCGGGTGTTCTTTGTTGATCATTTTATCTTGTGGGTTGATGCGCATCGCAACATCCATAAATTCTTTATCTAAAAACGGTACACGACCCTCAATTCCCCACGCTGCCAAACTTTTGTTGGCACGTAAACAATCGTACATGTGTAATTTGCCTAATTTACGAACGTTTTCTTCGTGAAATTCTCTTGCGTTTGGTGCTTTATGGAAGTATAAATACCCTCCAAACAATTCATCTGCACCTTCACCTGAAAGTACCATTTTAATTCCCATTGATTTAATAACTCTCGCCATTAACCACATTGGAGTTGAAGCTCTTACCGTAGTAACATCATACGTTTCTAAGTTATAAATTACATCACGAACAGCATCTAAACCTTCCTGAATTGTAAATTTAATTTCGTGGTGAATGGTTCCAATGTGTTTTGCAACAATCTGAGCAGCTGCTAAATCAGGAGAACCGTCTAATCCTACCGAAAAAGAGTGCAATTGTGGATACCAAGCATCTGTAGTATCATCAGATTCAATACGTTTTTGTGCAAATTTTTTGGCTACAGCCGAAGTAATAGACGAATCCAAACCTCCTGAAAGTAAAACTCCGTAAGGAACATCACTCATTAATTGTCTGTGAACCGCTGCTTCAAGCGCTTCTTTAATTGCAGGAATGCTTGTTTCGTTGTCTTTTACCGCATCATATTCTGTCCAGTCTCTTTTGTACCATTGTACAAATTCGCCGTCTTTGCTTGTCATGTAATGTCCCGGAGGAAATAATTGGATTTTAGTACAATATCCTTCCAAAGCTTTCAATTCAGAAGCCACGTAGAAAGTTCCATGCTGATCCCAACCAATATAAAGTGGAATAATTCCCATGTGATCACGAGCAATAAAATACTCATCTTTCTCAACATCATAAATTGCAAATCCGAAGATTCCGTTCATTTCATCTACAAAGTGAGGTCCTTTTTCCTGGTAAAGTGCCAATATAACTTCACAGTCACTTTCAGTTTGAAAGTTATATCTTCCTTCAAATTGTTTACGCAATTCTCTGTGGTTGTAAATTTCACCATTTGCTGCTAAAACCAGTTTTTTATCTTCTGTAAATAAAGGCTGTTTTCCCGAAGCCGGATCAACAATTGCCAAACGCTCGTGAGACAGAATTGCTTTTTCATTACTGTAAATCCCGCTCCAGTCTGGTCCACGGTGACGAATGATTTTAGACATTTCTAATACTTGAGGTCTTAAAGATTCTGCTTTTTGTTTCAGATCAAAGGCACATACGATTCCACACATAATTATATATTTTTATTTTTAAATTTTATTTTGATAGGGCAAAGATGCGGTATTGGTTATAATTGAAAAACATAAATATCAATTTCAGTTATAATTTTAAAGTATAATTTTGTTTTTACATATAAAATGTAAAATTTTAGCACAAAAAAAAGCCCTCAACTTGAAAATTTTAATTTTGAAGAGAAACAAAGAGGAAATGTAAGGCTTTAAAGGAATCGTTGAATGAACCTTTGTCAAAGTTTGAAACTTTGACAAAGGTATTTATGCGCAATCAAACCCGACAGGTTTTAAAAACCTGTCGGGTTTAACATTGTAGAATCATTGCGAAGGCTTCGACTCCGCTCAGCCTGACAAGATTTCGATATAACTTTGTCAAAGTTTTAAACTTTGACAAAGTTTTTATAGAAAATAGTTTATCTACAAAACACTCTCAATCGTATAATGCGTTTTATTAATTTCAAAAGTAAATCCGACTTTATTTCCCATTAAGTGAGAACCAAGCGGAGATTGTGGCGAAAGTGCAATAACATTTACGCCATCAATAGTAATTTTAGGAAGCGCCACACTCAAATACAAATGAATTCCGTTTGCTTTAACCAGACTTCCTGAAATAATATTCTCCGTAGTTTTTGATGCATCAATTTTATCTAAAATAGCTTTTTGGGTAATCGCTTCTTTTAATTTATTGGTCAGTTTTTCCTGTTCTATATGCATCATGGACAAAGCGGTTTCATGTTTGTCACCGGCAGAACCTTTGGCATCGTTTTTAGAATCTTCCGTCAAAGCAGAAATCATGTCTCTGAAAACATCAATTCGGTCCTGAACCATTTGTAAATAATAAGAATGTATTTTTTGTTTGAATTCCATAAGTTGTCTGCCACGAAGGCGCTAAGTCGCAAAGATCGTAAAAAAAAGTTAGCCACGAATTCACGAATTTAGTTAAAATTAATTCGTGAATTCGTGGCTAAAAAACCTTTGTACCTTAACGTCTTTTTGGCTATAATTTAAAAATCGAATTTATAATTTGCTCCGCCTAAAACCTGAAATCCCTGAACAGGATAATTCAGCCATTTTTCGTAAGCCTGATTTCCAATGTTATTTAATTTTAAGAAGAAAGTCAAACGATCGCTGAATTTATATCCCAAATGTGCATTGGCATCAAAATAACTTTTTAATGAAACTACTGTTGGAGTTGCCGCTAAATCTAAGTTGGATTGCATGTCTTTACGTTCTCCCACATAAAATACATTTAATCCCGCGTACCATTGTTTGGTAATATTTACATCCAGACTAGAACTCAATTTCATCGTTGGCAAATTCCACGCTTCTAACTGACCGTCTGTTTTGTAACTATTAAAAGTTCCGTTGATTCCGAAAGTAACATTTTCAGAAAAGTCAGCTTTTAATTCTCCATAAAAACGAAACGTTCTGATGTCTTCATAAACCACTCCAAAAGAATTTCCGTATTCATAATTTTGGTTTGTGATATCATCTGTATAATCATTGCTTTTAAACAAAGCTTTGTCTTTTTCATTCAAATAAGAACCTGTCACGTTATAGCTTACATTGTTTGCCAATTTACCTTTCAAACCGGCAAAAACATTGTATTGAGTGCTTGATGGTCGCATGTTTAAAGTTGGCGACAAAAACGGATTTTCGGTCACAAAATCTGCATATGAGTTTTGATTTAAACTACCGTTTACTCCCGTGTAGAAAATCATTAAATCGCCCACTAATTTATAAGAAGCATTTACTTTTGGATAAATGTAAAACTTGTTTCCGCTGTTTTCAGAATCCAATGCATAAAACAATCCCGCTCCTAATTCAAGAGTCCAGTCGTTTTCGTTAACTACAAAACTTGGTTCGATACCAAAATTGGTCAAACTATATTTTAAAGGTTCAGTATTGGTTTGGAAATAACTATTTTCGAAACTTCCGCTTACGTGATCGATAATCACATTGGTGTTAATAGACTGATCCATCATATCAACTTTAAAAGTAGGTTTCAGATAAAAACGGTTTTCAGAAGAAGAAAAACTATCCGAAAAATGTGTAAATCTTGTTGCAACTTTACTAAAAATTCCGTCTGTAAAATCGATATTTCCACCTAACGAAATCGTATTATAAGAATGATTTGGATTGATTTTATCAATTAAAACAAAACGATCATTTGGAACTAAAGACGAACCAAAATCAACCGGTAAACCATACCAGTTGTAAATTTGATTTTGATATCCTAAATCAATATTCCAGGACATATCACGATTATTTTGTCCGTAACCTACATTTAATGCCGTATCATAAAATTCATCATTCAGTAAAACATCCTTTATCCCGCCCTGAGAAGAATGGTGGCGAAACATTCCTGCAACGTAATCATTGTTTCCTAAATCCTGGGTAACAAACAATTCAGCATTTAATGTGCCATAATTCCCAACACCTAAAGTGGCATAATTATTAAATAAACGTTCTTGTTTTGATTTATCAACTCCGGCCGCTTTTCCTTTTGAAGGGGTAAAAGTCGAAGCCACAGGAACAGACAAAATACTGTATTTTATCGTTTCTTTAGCCTGATTTCCCGAATCGTCAAGCGATGGAGTTTCTTTTACTTTGTAAGCATCAGATATAGTTGGCGAATAAGGTTTTACCACATTTACAGTTTCTGTACCAATGGTTTCTTCTTTCTTTTGGGCAAATGAAAGCTGAAAAACAAACAGCAAAATCAAAATGATAGTTTTATTCTGGAAATTAATTTTCATATTTATTTTTTTTGAGAGTATAGAGAAAAGAATATAGAAAATAAACTTGTGCCTATATCTCCAATTCTTTTGTCAACTCTTATGTTCTTTATTCTAAATCTATTTTCTATTCTCTTTACTCTATTCTCTTTATTCTATTCTCTCTATTCTATTCTCTCTATTCTATTCTCTTTTAAACCTCCCACTCTCCTTTTGCAACAAATTGAGCGTTTCCACCTATTTGAATGTCAAAATTATTTTCAGTCAATTTTCCTTTAAAATGAATTTGTGACGGACGGCCAATATAATCTCCCTGATAATTGATTAATTCAAATTCAGGTTTGTGATATTTCAACAGAAAAGCTTGTAAACAAGTGCTTGCACTTCCTGTTGCAGCATCTTCAACTAATTGATTGTGTTCGATGCACAACATTCTGCTAAACAATTTTGAACCTTCCAGATAGTAGAAATACAAACCTCTGTGCGTCGTTTTGCAATTCTTTTTCAGCCATTCATCCGTTTTATCTTTATCTAAAACCAGGATTTCCAAAGCTCTTTTGCTGCTTAACCCAACCATGACAAATGCGCTTCCGGTGGTAACTTCCTGAATTGGAAATTGATTTTCAAAATCTTCTTTTTGCAGATTACTGAATAACGTAATATCTTCTTTCGAAAAAATATCCCAAAACTTTGGCTGTGCAGCTTTTAACCAAATCAAATTTTCAGATTGCTGAATCGGAATTTCCCCAATTGGCACATTTAATTTTATGTTTTCAGGGGAATTATCAAATATTTTGTTGATCAAAACCCATGAAGTTCCAATTATCGGATGTCCCGCAAACTGCATTTCCTGAGATGGCGTAAATATTTTAATTTCTGCTTTACTATTTTCTTTATCCAGTTTGGTAACAAAAGTGCTTTCCGCAAAATTAATTTCGCGGGCAATCTTTTGCATTTCGTCTGAACTTAATTTTTCTGCATCTAAAAAAACAGCCAATTGATTTCCGGCATATTTTTTATCTGTAAAAACATCAACTATAAAAAAAGGTAAACTCATTTTTTTTTTTTAAGATTTTAAGAGAATAGAATATAGAGAATAGACTTCCAATCTTTGCTCTTACATCTATTTTCTTTATTCTATTCTCTTTATTCTATTCTCTTGTTTCTTTTCTCTTGATTCTATTCTCTTAATTCTTATTTACTGATAGACGAATTGGTTTTAGACTCTTCCAGTTTAATTGCGCTTAGCTCTCTTTTGGCTTCTTCAACCACATCCGGATAATCTGTAAAGTTGTTGATTACGTTATCCAAAATATAAGTTGCCTGATAGCTGTCTTTTAATCCGTAGAAATTTTTCGCCATCAAAACCAAACTTTTCGCTCCGTAATATTTATAACCGGAATAGTTTTTAGCCAGTTTTTGAACGGATACATTTGATGCATCAAACTTGCCTTCTTTGGTTTTAAAATAAGCATCATAATACAACGCTTCTGCCGCCAATTCTCCTTTTGATGTTGCAGATAATTTCGCATACGCCCCTTTTGCTTTGTCTTCATCACCGGTTTGCATTGCAGCGCGCGCCACGATAATTTGTGCATCAGATTTTACATTCGCATCGGCTTTAGCATTTTGCAATACTTTATCAGCGTAAACAACTGAATTGTCATAATCCTTTTTGTCGTAGTAACATTTCATCAAATTAGCCTGTGCAAAACTTTTATTTTGAGGATAATCTGCTTCATTTTCCAATCGAACCAAAACCGGAATTGATTTATCGCAATCTTTTGCTTTTAAGAAAATTTGCGATAATCTGGTTAATGCCTGTTCTGTAAATTCGTTTCTTGGCTGCCCAATTACATATTGGTAATTAGGTATTGATTTCGTTTCTGAACCTTCTGCGTAAAGCAATTGTGCCAGATAAAAATTAGCTTCAAGCGCGTGCATTCCTGATGGAAATTTGGTTACATAACCTGTAAAACCAACGATTGCCTGTTTGCTGTTGTTTTGGCTGTATTGTTTAAAAGCACCTTCGTAAGTATCGTTATCCAAATCAACATCGGTTACGGCAACGAAGTCTAAAGTACGAACCCATGTTGCATATTCATCCACTTTTCCGGAGTCAACATAAATTAATCTTGCTGTTGAAACGGCTTCTAAAGCTTCGGGAGTTTTTGGGAATTCTGCAGCAACTTTTTTGAATTTTACCAACGCCTGTTCATCACGATCTGAGTTGTAATAAATCAAACCTTGTCTTAAAATTGATTTTGAAGTAAAGGATCCGTTTTTATATTCAGAAATTAACTGATCATAGGTTTTAATCGCCTGATCATTCTTTTTATCCGCCACATACGTATTGGCTAATTCGAATAAAACATCATCGCGATATTCTGATTTTTTATACATCTGAAGAAAATTATTCAGCTCGTCAATTTTCTTGTCATTTCTGGACATAAATCCGTAAGAAATCGCTTTTTGAAACTGCGCATAATCCGCATCAACACCTTTCGCATCGATTGCTTTCGCATACGCTTCCATCGCCTGACTGTATTTTGAAGTTACAAATCGGCAATCTCCCAAACGCAAATACGAATCGTTTAAGCGAACTTTATCTTGTTTAGAATTGTCAATTTGTGCCTGAAATGAATTAGCAGCCTGATCGTATTCTTTCAGTTTGAAATACGTATATCCAATATTATAATTTATGTTTTTATATTCGTCGGTTTGTTTTGCAGCGGCCAAACCGGCAAATTGTTTGTAGCTTATTAAAGCCGCCTGAAAATCATCTGTAACATATTCAGATTCTGCTTTCCAGAACGTAGCACGAGCGGTAACTTCCGGATTTTTTTGTTCTTTTACAGCACCATTAAACATTTTTAAGGCTTCAGAATAATTAGATTCATTATATAATTCTAATCCTCTGTAAAAAAGTACTTTCTGATACGCTAATTTATTTTCCGGCGTTTTGTTTTTCTCTAATAAAACCAACGCTTCTTTGTAATTTTTAGAAGAAATATAAGAATCTACCAAAAGTTTTTCAACTTCGGCTCTGCTTGAATTGTTTGGATATTTTTTTAAGAAATCAAGTAAAATTCCCGGAACTGTTTGATAAGCGTTTCCGATTTCATAACTTAATTTAGCATAATTTAAAGCTGCATCTTCCTGAATTTGAGCGTTAAAATCCATTTCAGAAGCATTTTTGAATGCATTTAAAGCTTCTTGTTTTTTTCCTGTATTCAAATACGCCAAGCCTAAATGATAATACGCATTTTGCGCCACGAAATCTTTTCCTTCAATAATTTTATTGAATTGAGAAATCGCTTTTTCGTATTCTTTTTGCTCGTAATAAGCATAACCTAACTGGTAGAAATCGGTATTATTCCATTTTCCTTTTTTCCCTGCATATTGCTCTAAATACGGAATCGCTTTTCCGTATTGTTTCAAATTGAAATAACTTTCTCCGATAATTTTATTCAGTTCCGATTTTTCAATATCATTTGATTTGCTCATCGCAGCCTGTCCCAAATCGATCGCTTTTTGGAAATTCCCAAGCTTAAAATTCATATCCGCCTGAAAATACGAAAGCTTTTCTTTGTATTTTTCTTCGCCTGAAACTTCATCAAAATACTTCGTTGCTTCTTTATAATCATCACCTTCATAAGCCATAAAACCTAAGTAATATTTAGCTTGCGAACCAAATTCCGGCGAATTCACTACCTTATTAAAATAAGTTGTGGCTTCTTTTTTCTTTTTCGCATTAAAATAGCTGTATCCTTTCTGGAAATTAAATTTATCCTGATCAGATTTACTCATATAACTTTCATCAACTTTATCAAACCATTGCAGGGCTTTTGGATAATTTCCCTGTTCGAAGAAAAAATGGGCAACCTCGACATAAGCCTGATTTTGTTTGGTACTTGTTGGATAATCTTCTACGAATTTTTCCATCAGTTCATCGGCATTTGCCTGATTGGTTCTAATGGCGCAGTTGGCGATATAATAGGCACAATCTGATTTGACCTCTTCTGTAGTAGCCTGATTTTTTACATATTCGAAAATATGTTGTGCCGAAGCGTATTGTTTGTCGTTATATAAAGCCAGTGCTTTGTCAAAATCCTTTAAAACGTAGGTATATATAGCTGATTTTTGTGCCGAAACTATGGTCGAAAAAAGGACAAATTGGAGTAAAAAGAACCAGGAAAGTTTACGCATTTTAATTATATTTAGTATTCAAATGTATCATATTATACCGTCTATAACGAAACGTTTCAGGCTTTTATTATGAACAAAAATTTTAATAGTTGTTATTTTAAAGCTTATGAAGTCTCAAAATATTGGTTTTCAAACTTTCTAAAATAAACATTTACCGGCAATAAAAAAAGGAAGAATTTCGAACTTCTTTAAAAAATTGTATTTCCCTTCCTATTTTTTTCGGGTAAGTTTCGAACAACTGTACTTTTATGCCTCAGGCCGATTTTTTTTCGTATCTTCATTTTTACAGAAGTTCATCATAAATGATTAAAATTTATTTTGAATCGAGCGGTTATCTTCTTACTTTTACCATTAAAATCAACATTATTATGTCACAAACCGTACTATCTCTTAAGGAAGTCACTATATATCAGGAAGGAAGAAAAATTTTATCTCATATTAATTTAGATGTTCAGCATGGCGAATTCATCTACATTATTGGAAAAACAGGTTCAGGAAAAAGTAGTTTTATGAAAACTTTGTACGGAGATCTGCCTTTAACAGAAGGTGAAGGTCATATTGTTGAATTTGATTTGGCTGCTTTAAAAGAAAGTGAAATTCCGTATTTGAGACGTAAAATTGGAATTGTATTTCAGGATTTCAAATTACTTCCGGATCGCTCTGTAAAAGATAATATGCTTTTTGTTTTAAAGGCAACAGGCTGGTCTGATAAAGACGAAATGGAGCATAAAATCGATGAAGTTTTAGACAAAGTTGGAATGAAAGATTTCGTCAACAAAATGCCACACCAGCTTTCTGGGGGTGAACAGCAGCGTGTTGCGATTGCAAGAGCTTTGCTTAACGACCCTGAATTTATTCTTGCCGATGAACCAACCGGAAACCTTGATCCGCAAACAAGTTCTGAGGTTCTTGAAGTTTTGAAAAAAATCAACGCAAATGGTAAAACCGTTATCATGGCGACTCACGATTATGCCTTGCTTATGAAATTCCCGTCTAAAACATTGAAATGTGAGGATGAAAGAATTTTTGAAGTCGTGCAAAGAAGCGTGTAATGCTTTCTATTTTAATTCCGGTCTATAATTATAATGTTTTCCCTCTTGTAAATGAGTTAGTAAAACAGTGTACTTTTATTGGAATTGAGTTTGAGATTATCTGCTTTGATGATGCTTCTCAGCAATTTTTAGTTGAAAATAGTAAGATCAATGATTTTGATAATGCTTCATATTCCGTTTTAAAACAGAATATTGGAAGAAGTGCTATCCGGAATTTGCTGGCAAAATCTGCCGTTTACGAAAATCTACTTTTTTTAGATGCAGATACAATTCCGGTTTCTGATCATTTTATTTCAAATTATATTTCCCAAATCAGCAATGATGAAAAAGTAGTTTATGGAGGAATTTTATATGAAGATACCAAACCTTCAAAGCAGCAATTGTTACGCTGGGTTTATGGCAAAAAAAGAGAAGCTTTAAATACTTTTGAGCGAAATAAAAATCCACATTTATCATTTCTGACGTTAAACTTCCTGATTAAAAAGAGTGTTTTTTCTAAAGTTATTTTTAACGAAAAAATTCCAAATTTAAGACATGAAGATACTTTGTTTTCTTTTGAATTAATGCAGAATCACATTGAGATTACTCACATCGAAAATCCTATTTATCATTTGGGAATTGAAGATAGCAAAACATTTTTAAGAAAATCTGAAGAAGCTGTATTGGGATTAAAAAACTTAATTGACAATAATTTAATTTCACCAGAATATGTGAAGCTTTCGCATTATTTCCGGATTGCAAAAAAATATCATCTTCAGTTTATAATTGCTTTTGGATTCAGAATACTAAAACTTGTTTTTTCAAAACAATTGTTAAGTAAAAAACCATCTCTTTTTATTTTTGATATCTATCGATTAGGTTATTATTGTACTTTGAATTAAGTTTTTACAATTGATTCCAATAGGTTTTTCCATTGATTCATGATAGTGTCTAAATCATATTTTTCTACACTTTCTATTGCTTCCTTCCCCATTTGAATTCGCAAATTTTCATCTTTGATCAAAAGGCTTAATTTTTCAGCAAAAGAATCTTTATTTCCGTCTTCAATAAGAAACCCGTTTTTATTGTTCTGTATTATTGTTTTTGGTCCAACAGGGCAATCGTAGGCTATACAGGGCAAACCCATATGCATTGCTTCAAGAAGTACTAAAGGAAATGCTTCTGAACGGGAAGCCATTAAAAAAATTGATGATTCGTAATAATTCTTTTGAATATCAATTATGGGAGGAATAAAATTCACATAGTCTGAAATTTGTAAATTCCTGGCTAATTTTTGATATTTCAAATCCGAATTCCATTCTCCTATTATATCCAATGTCCAGTTGGGATGTTTTTCTGAAATTTTTTTCCATATCATCAATAGTCGGTCTAAACCTTTTTCATAACTGTGTCTACAAATCGCTATTGCCTTTTTATTTTGCAATTTTGCATGACTTACAGAATTAAAACTAACCGGATTGGAAATTATTACACAATTATTACTATTCCATTGTTTACATGCTTCTGTAGTTAATACAACAAATTTGTCAAATTTTTTAGCCGTTATGGTTTTAAGAAAATGAACTAAACTAAATCTGATGCTACTTAAAAACCCTTTTTTAATTACTTTTTTTAAGTAAATAGATACATGTGTTTCTAAAATTATCGGCGCTTTTGTTTTTATAAACCAAGGTATGAGAACCCAAAAAATGGCATCACAAATAATGATAACATCCGGTTTTTCGTTAGAAATTATTTTTCTGATCAATCGTATATAATTCCAAAAAAACAGTAAAGCATTTTTAGTCTTTGTAATTTGCTTCCATTTTATTTTAGCATTAAATGGGAAAAAAAAATCTGAATCATTATTATTTATCGTTAGAATATGAACCTCATATTCTAACTTAGAAATCATATAATTTGTTTTTAATGAAATAACTCTGGCAATTCCGCCTGAATTTATAATGTCCGGAGTTATATATAAAATTTTCATTTTTTCAATTTCAGGAATTCATTAAAATCTCTTATATAATCATCTTCGTTATAAACTGTTGAAGCCAAAACCAAACAAACTGCTCCGGATGAAAAATTTTCCAATTCCCTCCAAATATTATTTTTAATATGCAATCCTTTATTGGGTTTGTTTAATGTCACTTTTTCTGTTGATTTTCCATCTTTTAATACTACATCAAAACTACCAGAAATAGCAATTAAAACTTGCTGTAAATTTTTATGCGAATGTCCGCCACGGGTAGCATTACTCGGAATATCATAAAGATAATAAACTCTTTTTATTTCAAACGGTATCACATCGTTCTCAATAACTCCAAGATTACCCTGCCTATTTTCTATTGAAGGAATATCGATTAGATTTATGTACATATTATTTTTCTGTTTTTATTTTCATTAAATCCAACCATTGTTTTCCTATTATATTAAGATCAAGATGTTTTACCGTCTGTAAGGCATTTTCTTTGCAATATTTATATAATATCTTATTTGTAACCAATAGATTCATGCCTTCTATTAATTTTTCTTCATTTTGATCCTTTATTAATAACCCGTTTTGTTTGTTCTGAATAATCTCTTTTGGACCTGATAAACAATCAAAAGCTATTACAGGTGTAGAACAAGCTAATGATTCAACCAAAACATTTGGAAATCCTTCATTTTTACTTGATAAAACGGTGAAATAAGCATTTTTATAATAAGGAAATGGATTTGCAATTTTACCTTTAAATACAATTGAATCTTCTAAGCCAATTTCTTTCACGCATTCTTTCATTTTGCTTCTTAAAATTCCTTCACCAATAATAATTAATTTTATGTTTCTCTTTGGTAAATCTGACTTAGAATAACAATTTATTAATTTATCAAATTGCTTAACATTACTTTCCATATTTCCAACTGCCAAAATATATTCACCCGAAACTGGCAAATCATTTTGAAGCAACTGCTTATTTACATACTCAAAATCGATAGGATTATATATTGTTTCTACATTTGAATATCCATAATCAAGTATTATTTTATTTTTTATTTCCCTAGAAACTCCTATTATTTTGTGATAACGAGAATATATTTTTTTTGCAATAAATGAAATATTTGGAAAATATAAATCGATCATATAACTGTGAACAATTTGTATTTTGGGAGAAGAGAATATGTATTTCGAGATAAAAAACTCCTGCAAGTTGTGATTTTTTACCCGGGTATCAATAATAAAATCAAATTTATTCTCTTTAAAGAAAGTTCTTAATATGTGGAATCTTTTTAGTTTATTAAAAAAATCATTCTTTTGATTTTTTAACTTTCCAAAATTTATAAGTTTTCCTGCATATTCGTATTCAACTTTATCTACAACAATTATATGAGAAACATTAATATTGTGTCTTTCAAAAAAAATCGACAATAACCCTGAACAACGCTCTGCTCCGCCTCCTGCGAGCTGATCAGAAACAATACAAACACGGGATTCTTGTCTGGTTAATTTGGGCATTTTTGACTATTTTAGCAACAAATATAGCATTAATGAAGATTTTACTGGTTGGAGAATATAGTTTATTACATAATTCCTTAAAAGAGGGATTAATTAAACTAGGACATGATGTAATTCTTATTGGAAACAGTAATGGTTATAGATCGTATCCCGTTGATTACAATCATGAAGCAAAATTTCTAACAAAGAAAATCTTTTTAATTCCAAGAAAAATCTTTTTCCGCTTATTTAAATTTGATTTGGCAGGTATCGAATATGGATTACGTTTTTATCTGCATTTATCAAAATTAAAAAATTTTGATGTTGTACAATTCGTAAATGAAGCTCCTGTAAAAACTTCTAAATCTTTTGAGTATTTTTTCATTAAAAGAATTTTTAAATCAAACAAAAAGAGTTTTGTATTATCTGCAGGTATTGATTATTTGACCTTAAAATTTTATATTGAAAATAAGGATTATAAATCGCTTATGCAGCCTTTTTTTGCCAATCCTGAATTGAAAGAACACAGACAATTTTTTGATTATTTTAGTAAAGGGCATTTAAAAATTCACAATTTCATGACAGCTAATTTTAATGGCTTAATAACAACTGATTTTGACTATGTTGATGCTAATAAAAATAGTCCTATTTATAAAAGTTTTATTCCTTACCCCATAAATGCCAACAAACTAAAATATGAGCCATTAATAATTGAAGAGCAAGTAGTCATTTTTCTTGGAATAAGTCAATACAGTTATCACCAAAAGGGAATAATTTATTTCGAAAAAGCTTTAGATTTAATAAAGAAAAAATATAAAGAAAAAGTAGAAATAATAATAGCTGATACAATTCCGTATCCTGAATATATAAATCTTTATAACAAAGCACATATTCTTTTAGATCAATGCACATCGCAAGATCAGGGCTTTAATGCACTGGAGGCAATGGCAAAAGGAAAAGTAGTTTTTACAGGTGCTGAAAATGATTTTACAGCTTATTATAAAATAACGGAAAGTGTTTGTGTAAATGCGATTCCTAATGTGGATTATCTGGTTCAGGAATTATCATTTTTAATTGAAAATCCGAATGAAATAATCGCAATAGGAAAACGAGCAAGAGCTTTTGTTGAGAAGGAACATAATTATATAAAAATTGCTGAGAAGTATTTGGATGTTTGGGGTGAATTAAAAAAGGAGAGCTAAAAACTCTCCTTTCTTTATCTATTGTTTTATAAATTTTATTGTATCATTATAATCTTCTCCTATTACTTTTATAATATATAAACCTGAAGACAAATTAGGTAAATTTATATTGACAATATTCTCATTTGTTGTCGAGGAATAAACCTCATTACCCAAAACACTATAAATATGAACACTTACTTTCTTTTTGTTCTCGTTTCCTAAACTTAAATCAAAAATTCCGCTATTAGGATTAGGATAAAGTCTAATTCCATCGCTATCAATTTTTCCAAAAACATCTATTGTTTCATCATCAGAAGTGGATGTTTTTTTTGCAAAATTACCGGAACAACCTTCAATATAAATTTTTGTATTAGAACCAGATATTGCAGTAAAACCATTAGTAAGTATAACCGAATTTCCTGCATGATAAAATGCACTCGCACCTGAATTTATAACATTTGAAGCTACTATTGTACTTGACGCTTGCTTTTTATCAGTTCCTGAAGTGACATTAGTAACAATTATAATATTACTGACACATGGAACGGTTAAAACAGGTATCAACTGTGGTAAAAAGAAATTACCGGAAGGTATAGAATTTCCATTCAAAGAAATATGATTTAAAACTACAGATGACTGTGAGAATGAACCCTGATTGTCAATTTTATGGAGATAGGCATTCCTACTTAAATTACCTGAATTCGAACTTATAAGAATGTTATCGTTTTTATCTCTTTGAACATTACTAAAATAAGTTGGAATTGAGCCGGCATTACCAAATTCTGAAAGATTTCTTGCGGGAGTTGCTAAACTCGTTAAATCTCTCACATAGATATTTCCATGCACAAAATACACTTTTTGAGAATCTGATGAAAAATCAAAATCTACACTTGCTCCTAAAGTTGATGAATTATCTTCTACTAAAGTATAATTGCTAAAGACACCGGTTGCATTGTTAAAGTCAAAAGTTACAAAACGACTACTGGAAGTATTTACGTTTGCATTTTGAATAGATTTATTTACTATTACCAGTTCTCCTAATTTTAAACCATTGGGAGAAAATTTAGTGATACCTGACGTTTTCGTTTGAAAAATATCATCGTAATTAGTATACTGAAAACCAATGATATTATTTATTTCGCTTTCTATAGGTACCGGATTAAAACCGTTTGTTGTTATTTTATAACTGAGCAATCTAACACCAGTAGGAGAAGCTCTTTGCCCGATTAAAAAATATCCATCATTAGTACTGTTTTTTACACAAGTTAAGGGTCTAAATGTAAAATCATATTTCAAATCGCCATTGCTATCCTTTAAAATATTATAATAATTCGTCGGCGCTATATTTGGATTTATAATTTTACCTAATGGATATTGCGTATCGCTAAAATCAACAATAAAATAGGTATAAGAATAACCAGTACTAGTACCTGTACCAATAAAAACGCTGTTACAAGTAGTAAAAACAAAGAATTGTTTATTATTACCGGGATGAGGAACTACTACAACTGGTTGTGATTGAATAAATCCCTGTAAAACCCCAATTGTATTTGTAGAACCTGAATTCATTATCATCTCCTGATGATTTTTGTTCCAAATCTTTAGTCCATCCGTATAAAATAATAGATTGCCATACTCATCACTAATTGATGCGTTACCATATTGTCCTGAATTTGATATGTTAGATACAGTAGCAGGATTTGTAGTAAAATTTAAATCTGATGTACCTAACTGCCAATGGTTATTAATTTCCTGACCTAAAAAAGTGCTTGTTGTAAATAATAGTAGCCCGATATAAAAATATATCTTTTTCATAATTTAATTATTTAAATGATTATTAAACTATGATTATTTTTTTTGAGCCAATAATGTTTTTACCTGAGCTTTTAATTCTTGAATCTCACTATTTTGCTTCGATAATTCCTTATTTTGCTGAATTAGATATAGCATGAGCTCTTCAATTTTTTCCTGTTGAATTTTTGCCATTTCTCCAAGTGCTAAACCATTTTCAGTAACTTCTTTTGCAGAAGGAACATTTTGTAAATGACCATTCTTTGCAATATAATTTTCAACTTCTTTTAAATTTGGCAATGCATAATCTGGATTAAAAACATAATCAGCCCATGTATTATAGACTTTTACTTCTTCGGCTCTAACTTTACCTTTTACTGAAAGTTTATAAGTCGTTGTACCGTCTGTAAAACTTGAGGTTCCAATACATAGATTAGTATCTATAAAAACATCATGATCAAATTTTGATGTTCCTGTTTTTACCCAAAAATTATGTGCAACAGGCCATACGGCCTGACCGCCTACTGTTAAATAACTATCTGGTTTAATCAAATCCACAAAAGCATATGTTCCATCTTCATAAACCTGAAAAACAGGTGCTTGTACTTTATCGCTAAGTTTAAAAGTACTTGGTCCGTTGGTTATAACATGATGTCTTAATCTATTAGCATCATTTCTGTCTTCTATTGCCAACATTGATTGTCCGTTTGCTACGATGTTAGAAGGTGGGACGTCATAAAAGGTAAGTAATCTGTTAACTCCTGCTCTTACTGTTCCTATATTTAATAAAATACTTTTTGCAAAAGAATCTCCATGATCTAAAAATGTATATGTTTGATTGTCGGTTGGAAATCCAGCAATATCTAACTTCGCTTGTGGGTTAGTTGTACCTATTCCTAGATTTGCATTTGTGCCTGGCGTATTAGGTAATATACTTCCTGCTCCTGTACCAGTGCTTACTTGTGCGTTAGTAATTAATGCAATTAGAAAAAAAGCTGCTGAATAGATTTTTTGGGTAATTTTTCTCATTTGATTTCTTATTATGTTAAATTAATTCTTTCAAATTTAACATAATTAAGTATTTAAACATTGTTTTTATTGTTAAGAAATTTATTAATAATGAAGTATTTTGTGACTAATAAATTTATTAAATTAAATATTATTTCGGATCTCTAAAACAGCTTTAAAATTATAATATCTCATCAAAAAGTTTATGCAAAAAGCCAGAGATTTTCAAGATTTTTACAATTTATAAGTACAAAAAAATGCACAAAGTCAGAGACATTTGCGCAGCTCTAATTTGACACTTCGGGAAGCTGGCTATTTTTTTTCTCCACAATAAAAGGAACTTTATTTGAAATAATTTCCATATAATATGGTTCTATTTTTTTGTTCTTTAATTCCAAAAGGATCTTTTTATCTACTATTTTATCAATATAATCTTTATCCATTTTATATTTAAACTGAATTTCATAGTTCCCTTTTCCAAGCAAATATGTATAATTCATATTACATCTTATATAATTATTGTCAAATGGTAATTTTAAAGTTTTTTTTGTTTTACTTTTTATTATCAATATTTTTTTTAATTTTTTTAAGTCATTTAAATAATTCTCACGAATTTCCATATTCCTTTTTATACAATTAATTTGTGCCGTATCTATCAATATTGACTTAATCAGACTAAATCTTGGCTTAGAGGCAATAGAATCGTTATTTAAATAAAAAACTGGTTTTGGATGCACACAATCATTAGTTCTATAGTTTAATCCACCATTATAATAAATGCTTGTTGTATCAAAACATATAAAATAATCTCTATCAGAATAGTTTATAATGCTAAATGTCAATATATTTCTTTCGCCTAATTCCTTATTTCCAATTTTAAAAACAATGTCAGATTTAACCGAATCTTTCTTAACACATGAAAATAAAAGAATAAAAAAGAATAAAATAAATTTTTTCATAATTTAGTATATTAACGACTTTTCACAGAGTATTCATAAGATTTCATAATATTATAATTTTCACTCATAATACTATATGTTGGAACACCACCATTTCTATATTCCCAACTTTGAGATATATATTCAGATCGAGCACTAGCATAATCTTGATCAAACTTCTTAGCCCAATTATTATATGCCCCTGAAATAAAATGGAAAGCATGATTTAATTCATGACCAACTGTTGAGGCTAATAACCTCCAACTTGACAATGCTAATCGACTTATTTCAATTCTTACCACATTTTTACCGTCTGGAGTCGGTATTGTTTGTCCATAAGATGTTTTACCATTTAATTCTTTAATTTTGTCGACCAAATTTATTCCTAAATTCCCTGTTTTTTCCAACGAATTAGCAAACATATCTTCTGTAAATGAGCGTAATTCATCACTATTAGATATAGTAGATTCACTATTTGGATCTTTACCTAATGCCTTTAGTCCTTTATCTATTTTAGATTTGTGAGCATCATGATTCAACCAACTAACAACCAGTCCTGTAACTGCTCCCTGCCAGAAATTTCCGCCATTCAATTCTGCTCCTACACCTCCGGAAACAGTACCAAATGCAATCATACCAACTCCTGAATCTGCAAAACTACCAGCTCCATGATAACTACTTGCTGCTCCGCCACCACTCCATGCACTAGACGCGATACTACTTATTGCCCCTGATGCAAATCCACTCCAGAATTTACCTCCGCTTATGGCTGTTACCGCTCCTTGAAAAGTACCGTGGGCTACTGCACTAAATGCGGCTTGTGAATAAAAATTGGTAAATAAACTACCTGCTGCACTACCAATACCAAACGTTACTGCCGCGCTTGCCGCACCAATAAAAGCTGACTTAACCAAACCTCCTGTGGTAAAAGGAACATCGGCCAATAATGCTGTCAAAGTATAACTTGTAATTGCAATAGCAACCCCAATACCAACAGCTATCAAAAGTTCATATGCTTCTCCACTAGGGTCAGTATATAGCAAAGGATTGTTCAGTACATACGAATATCTATTGTAATTTTGGGTATTCTCTGGTTGCTGTATAAAGTTATCCGGCATTAAAAAAGAACGTAAAACAGGATCGTACAAACGACCGTTCATGTGTATGAGTCCAACTTCGGCTAAATGCTCATGACTAGTATAACCTCGATCCAGCATCATTAATGCTGCTCCAGTACCATTGGTTGGTAAGGTTACAGCAACACCATTTTTTTGTAATTTAGCAAGATTTCCCCACGCGTCGAATTGTCTTCTTTCAACCGCCGCTCCGGTATTGTCAGATATTGCGATAATGCTACCTAAATAATCACGATGAAGATAATATTTTTTATCTGTAATAGTTCCTGTAGCAATCGTTTTTGTTTTTTCTGTATATAGAACTGCTCCATAAGCATCATGTCCTACATAAGTACGCATTGTAATTTCTGTAGGCGTAGTAATAATTTCTACTGTACCATCGTATGTATAATTCTTGGTTTTAGTATAAACTCCAGTTGCTCCTGGAGCTGATAGTTGATAGCCATATTTCATGGACTGTCTTGACAAATGTGAATTGTATGTAAATGTTGTACTGCCTTTATCACTTTCGTTTATGGATATTGGATTTTTAAACATGTTATACGTTACAAGCTGTTTAGGAAGTTCATTGTAATAAGAAGCTCCGTCTGTGGTAAGAGTAATTTCTTTCTTTTGGTATATGCCGGTATTTACATTAGCATTATAAGTTACTGTTCCTAATTTATTATTGTTAGTTATTCTTCCTTTATTGTCATAGGTATTAGAATCTAAAATAGCCGTTAATGGGTTTGTCCAGCTGGTTAATCGATCTAGATCATCATACGTAAAAGTTTCTGTTATTCCCAAAGCCAAATTCTGGCGATTACTCAACGTTCCTTTTATGGCATTAAAACTATAGGTATTATTCAGAATATTCACACTGCTTTTCGTGTGTTGTTGAGAGGTATAGTAACCATGAACGTCATATGCATTGGTTATTACTACTCCGTTTCCTAATGTCTCAGTAAGCGATTGCATTTTTTCATTTGCTGTATTGAGCTGCCATAAAACTGCATCATTGCCATCGGTCAATCTATCCATTATACCGTTATAAGTATTGTAACTATTTTTGGTTATAACAGATTCGCTTAGACCAGACGTAAGGTCTTGTGTTGCATTAGTCGCTGTACTGGATCTTCCGTAGTTATCATATGTAATAGTCTTTGTTTGTGTAAAACTGGCATTAGTTTCGGTATTAGTTATCACTCTATGAAATTCATCATAAGAATAACCAAAAGTATCAATTAATGCACCCATTCCATTTTTGCTGGTTTCATTAGTGAGTTGGGCAAAAGAATTATAGATATATTCCGTGTTTATATCAGCTCCTTCTCCATACACCTTCTTTTTTGTTACTTTGCCAAAATCATCATAGTTAATATCCGTTTTCCCTTTCGGAGTAGTTTCTGTAAGTAATTGTCCAAATGCATCATAACTATAGGTATATGTGCCAGCATTCGGATCAGTCGTTGCTGTTTTATTTCCCCAGCCATCAATTGTAACATTTACTTTATGACCTTCATAATTCGATTCCTTTAACTGTCCATTAGCATAGTAGATAAAGCTTATCGATCCTCCCGGATCAGTTGTTTGAATCTTATTGCCCAAAGCATCCACTGTTGCCGTTGTTGTTTTTCCGTCATCTATGCTTGTGGTTGTTAGACCCGAATAAGATAATGTTTGTATTCTTCCTGTAGGTTGTGTTATTTTTGTTGGCCTCATCAGGTAATCATATTCATATTCAATCCATCGACTTGGTGATGAGAAATAAGGCTCACTTTCTTTTGTTTTTCGTCCCAAGCCGTCATAAACTACTTGTTTGGATATTGTCGAATTTACAGCCAATCCTTTAGTTGTTGTAATAACCGCTCGGCCCAATACATCATATTGGATAATACTTTTTGCATTATCACCAACAGTATTTTGACTTGTTTTAGTATAACCTCCATCTGATAATTTATTATACGTAATGGTTGTTTCTAACGGTACTGCCGACATCCCTGTAGTTTTACTTTTGGTCAATTTTCCCCAATTATCGAAAGTAAAATCACTTATTACCCCTAAATAATTAGATGATTGTGTAACTTGACCAAGTGTATTATAAGCAAAAGTGGTTATGAATCCCTGATGATCTGTCTTTTTAATGACAAAACGTTTAGTAACATCATATTCGTCTATTATTTTTCTTGCAGCTGGAGAAGGGGATGCATTAGGTGCAGAAACCTGTTTGGTTAATAAATTACCTACTGTATCGTATGTCATTTCTTCTATAATGGCAAACGTATTATGTCCCTTTTTCTCTGTCCTCGTTAAATTGGTTCCCGTGTAAGTGTAAATTTCTTCAGATGTTCGTGTATCACCACTATATAAACTGGTCGAAGTATTTACTTTTTTAGGTCGGCCAATATAATAAGTGCTTCCAGTTCCGGAGGGATTATTATCATATTCAGTATCTATCGTCGTTGTCCCTTGTACTGTTGAACCATTATATTTTTTAGTAACATTTCTTGTTTCCAGTCCATAATAACTTGGACTATTTGGAGCTCCATCATAAGAAAAAACAGTCTCCGTTTTTACTCCTGATAAATGATCTACTGTAGTTTGTTTGGTTAGCAAAACATTAAAAACACTATTATTTGAAACAGGTGCATTATTTCCTCCCTGAGCAGCAGTTGGAGTAGCTGTAAATTTGCTGTTATTAGTTGCGCTTGCAATAAATCCCGGTTTCAAAATTACTTCTGGTGCTTGATAATTAACCGCTATATCATCATTTATATTTGAGGAGGCTGTTATAGAAGAATTGGCTTTATAGGTTTGCCCTGCAGTAACCGGTTCTGTGATGGTAATAATATCCTGAACCGGGTTAGGTGAAACAGCATCACCGCCGCCCGTAGTATGTGATCCGAAAACATTTGTTTTAGTACTTATTAAATTCGTTGGTGTTGTATCAAAAACAGTAGAGCCAATTGTATTAGACCAAGTAATAGTATTAGCCCCCCTAAGATTAACATCATTATGCTGAGTTGTCCATATTCTGGCATCTGCTTCAGATAGATACCAGCTACTTCGGGAGGTTCTTGTAAAACCAACTGTACCATAATTAAAATTTGAAACATAACCTCGATATCTGAAATCCTGAAATTTTGAAATACCATTTATTGTAGCCGTAAGTTTAGATACTAAATAACTTGTTGAATTTTTAATAATCTCGATATTAGGATAGTTTACTCCATTTGCTGATGAATAGAAGTCGGAATTGCTATTCCCTAAAATCCCATCAATGGGTTCCATTGTCTTATAATCAATAGATTGTTTAATTTTACCATAAGATTCGGTTACCGATTTTAGTCGATTATCTGTATCAAAATTTTTATTGAATTGATAATATTCAACTTTAGTACTGTGCCCTCTCACTATTACTAAATCAGTATTGGCTCCATTGTATCTATAATTAGAGACTAATGGAATAGGAATTTCGGGAGAATCTGAATAAAATTCAGAAGGGCCTACAATAGGTAAAATATGATCATTATTTGAATCATATGTCTGCGGAAATCCTGATGCTCCTACTTTTCCAATATTGTTGGTGAAAGCTGTTACCCGCCATTTTGTATCATGGTCGTTGATTGTCCATTCTGGTTTATAATACTTTCTCCAAACACGTACTAAATCAGATTTCCCATCTTTATTAATATCAATTGCATAATAGTTACTTAAATGTATCTGAGTTTTAAAAGGATCAGGCTCTAAACTTGAATTAGGACGATATTCTACAATATCATAAGATTCCTTCGTAAAGAATTCAGTTCCTGCAGAATTGGCATTACTGTAATAAAAATTCCATTTTACCTGACCCTCTCCTCCTTCTGAGTCTGGTAACATAATGTCTGTTTTACCATCACCATTATAGTCTCCTAAAAGCATTTGTTTTGTAGTGGAATATTTATCTAATATTCCAGAACCTATAATTTCAAATTCTGCCCATGGAGCGGTATTCAATTGCTTTATACTTATGATTTTGTAATAAGCATTAGGGTAAGAAGGAGAAGGCGGGGTAACAGATAAAATGTCTGTTTTTCCGTCTCCATTAAAATCACCCAAATATCTTTGAAAATTTTCTCCAAGAATATTAATCATTTTAATAAAACCTTTTGAGCCTAAAGTTGTAGGTGCATTTGGCGTAAGGTCTGCTAAGTAGATATCTTCTCCATTTGGTTCAATTATTATATCACATCTTGTACCACCAAATCCTCCGCCAGGAGTTGTCAGCTGATAAATTGTTTGAAGTTTATGCCATTTTCTTTTACGATTAATAATCAAAATTTCACTAAGACCATCACCATTGAAATCTCCTTCTAAGAAGGAACTTTGAATGGTCTCTTCCTGGGGAACATAACAATAATCCAGATTACCTTGATTGTAATTAACATTTGTAAAAGAAACAAGATCTGTTTCATGCAAAAATTCTTGCGTGTCAGTCGTGAAATTTTTGGTATAACCTAACTGTACAGTATTATTAATTAAATTATAAATCTGAAATTCTTTAGAATTTGATGCCGGATTGACAGCAATTATAGAATGAGATTGATTTATTTTGTTATTCAAGAGAGTTGTTCCTGCTATCTTTTTTTTCGATGTACCAAAATTGAAAGCCATTGGATTATTACTGCTATCACCATTAAATAAATTAGTAAATATTTGGTTTCCGGTTATAAAATCTAATCTCCCATCACCATCAAAATCGCCAGCTGTTTCTGCTTCACTAAAATTTAAATCATTTGTATATTCTTTAACTGTTCTTGTTGTAGTTGTAAGTGTATTATTATATTCGAAAACAACAGGATTTGATTCTTCATTTGAAGCATTAATTTCCTTTATACTTTCTACTCTTTCATAACCTGAATCGTCAGTTGTATGAGCTAATTTATATGTTCTAAAAATTGTATTGCTAGCATATACCTGGATACTTTTTAATATCTGATTTGCGTATATTGCTCCTCCCTTTAAATAATCTCTTTCTATTCTTTTTGAAGCTTCATAATTAAACGCTATTTTATTTTGAGAAGCAATTCCTGCTGTAGTATTCCCACTAAAGATTATGTTGTCAATGTAAAACTGATTGGTACTGTTATAAGTAACAATTTTATAATTGTAATCAATAAAATTACCATCCACATCTTCATACCTTACAATATACCAAGAATTTACAGAAACTGAATTCTGCAAACTTCCTGTTCCTTTTGAACCATACCAGCTTCTTGATCCGTCTGGTCCGGTTACAATAAAATAAGTAACAGTACCTTCAATTTTTAATTCAATTTTACTATTGCTCTTATATTCTGTTTCATAAGTAGAACCATTAGTCCAATAAGCACCCGTTTTTATTAGTAAACGCTGACCATCCAAGGATAACTTATCATTGTCATCAAAATCTACACCATCTACAAACCCGTCAATGTCACGACGCGTAGCTATACGACTTATGGCAGAGATACTATTTATACTCCAGCCTTGCCCTGCAATACCACCTCTAGCGCCACTAGTATAAGTAAGATTGAGTATGGGGGCAACATTTTTTATGCTAGGCGGAATTGCTATTGGTAAATTATAAACAGCGCTTCCAGAAGCAGATATTTGCAATTCCCCCTTGGTGTCAGTAAAATTTTGAGAAAAAGAAAATTGAGTTACTAAAATAAAAATGAAAAGGTATAATTGTTTCATATAAACTTTATTGCTTAATTATTTTAATTGTTTTTTGATCTCCTGATTTATAATTTAATAAAACAAGATAAACTCCTGAAGGGTAAGATCGAAACAAAATATTTTGAGCGTTATTATTCGTTACCGGATAAGTGTTTAAAATCTGACCTGTGATTGAAAAAAGCTGAATTGAAGTTATATTATTATTTTCAGTAAGTTGCCACTTCAAATACAATTCTTCTTTTACCGGATTAGGATAATAAGATATCATCTCATTTTCTGAAATTTTTTCTAAATCTTCATCTACAAGCGCTTCTATTTCCTTAATTTCTTTCGCTGATTCTGATGGACAATTAATACACAAGATTCTGCTTGTCTGATTGCCCGCATTATCATAAGTAAATTTAATCTTGGTTTGTGATTGAGACAAAAAAGAAAATCCCAACATTAATAGTGTAGTAAAATATTTCATAAACTGATTTCTTTGGAAATAATGCGATAAGATTACTTTTATTTTTTTGTCAATAACAACTTCATTTGTGCTTTTAATTCCTCAATTTCTTTATTTTGCTGAATTAGATAAAGTGTAAGCTCTTCAATTTTTTCCTGTTGGATTTTTGCCATTTCTCCAAGTTCTAATCCATTTTGGGTAATTTCTTTTGCCGAAGGAACATTTTTTAAATGCCCATTTTTTGCAATATAATTTTCAACTTCTGTTAAACTTGGTAATGCATAATTTGGATGAAAAACATAATCAGCCCAGGTGTTATATACTTTTACTTCTTCTGCTCTGACTTTTCCTTTTACTGAAAGTCTATAAGTATCTGCACCGTCTGTAAAGTTTGAAGTTCCGATGCCTATATTTGCACCTGTCACGATATTTCCTTCTATTAAGGCACTTCCATTTTGCACCACCAATTTATGAGAAAGCCCAGGAACATAGTCAGAATAGCCACCTATAATTAATTTAGAATCTGGCTTACCCATTTGTTGATACACTTTTCCTGTTCCATCTTCATAAACTTTAAAATATTCTGATTGAGTTTTATCATTTAGAACAAGAGTACCAAAACCACCTGTTTGTGCATACACCCTAAACCTTTGGTTATCTGACCTATCATCAATTGAAAACCAAAACATTGATTTTGGATCAATATTTGAAGCGGGAAAATCATAAAAATTTACCATTCTTGAACTAATACTTGTATTAACAATACTGCCTCCACTGAAAATAGCACATTTATCGTTTCTATCTTGAGAATTTGTAAAAGTTTGACCATCTGGTAAACTTCCTGTAATTTCCAATTTAGCGATTGGTTTATTTGTACCAATCCCAACATTTGTATTAGTAGTTAAACTATTAGGTAATACACTCGAAGACCCTCCCAAGCCTGTGCTGATTTGGGCATTCACAATTAAAAAGTTAAAAAAAAGTAATAGAAAAGTGTATTTTTTTTGTAATTTCCTCATGCTTTCTTGATTTGTTAAATTAATTCTTTCAAATTTAACATAAAAAATGAATTGTCAGAAAATATTACTTTTTTTTATTTACAAATTTATTAACAAGAAAATGTTTAAAACTTAAGCCTGATTTTTATAAATAAAGTCTAATGATTTTGGAGAAAAAAAACAAATAATATTAAAAAATAAGCTTTTTTAATCTTTAAAAATAATTGCCAAACCTCTTTGAATTCCTCGAAATTTAACAACCAACAAATAAACAAGTAAGTCGAAACTCCAAGAATAGTACCTAAAAGTAATTGAACTATTAAATTATTTACAAAGCAGCAAATAGCAAATACCGCGATTGCCATTCCAATTGTTGCTGAAAAAACCGGTAACATATCCTTCAATTGTTTTATTGCTCCATAACTATAAAACTTACCTGGTAAATAGGCGTTTATAATAAATGATAATGCTGATGTAATTACGTGTCCAATGATAATGGCTTTTATGCCTAATGGAATTGTGACAATCATTGCTATTATTGTAATAGGCAATTTACACAAGTCAACTTTTAGGTATAAATCTGAGCGGCCAATTGCATTTAACAAATTCATATTAATGGCACTCATAGGAAGAAAAATACGTGCAAAAACCATCCATTGCAAAAGCGGAATCAAAGAAATCCATTTTTCGGTAAGCAACAATATAATGATAGGTTTTGCCAGTAAAGCAATAAGCGTCATAAGCGGAATAATCAAAAATGCCGACATACGAATCATTCGACTATAAATAGAAACTAATTTTTGCTTATCATTTTGCACCGCGGCAAGAACAGGAAACGTGGCTTGTTGCAGAATACTCACAATTGTTCCTGCTGATAAATCTGCAAAACTCTTCGCTCTGGTATAATATCCTAATGAAGCTGTTGGATAGAACTTTCCTAAGCAGATATTATAAACGTTATTTAACAGTTGAGCATATAAACCTGCAATTAGAATTTTTGATCCGTAACGAAATAAAGAATCAAAAGATTTTTTTGAAAATAAAATTGATGGACTCCAACTACTCAAAAACCACAAAGCTACTGATGAAGCCAAAGCCCCGGCCAGACTTTGAATAACCAATGACCAAACTCCATAACCCTGCATTGCTGCTATCACGCCACATAATCCGCCCACAATTACAGCGATTACATTACTTTTTGCAATAGATTTGAAATCGATAGCAATAGTTAATTTAGTTTTCTGAACTATTGAAATAGCATTTAAAAACAAACTTAAGCCTAACACACGCACTAAATCTGTTAATTGCGGCTGATTGAAAAAAGTCGATATGTAAGGTGCTGAGAATAACAACAGCACATAAAAAAAAGTGCTTACTAATAAATTAAAAACAAATACTGTCGAAAAATCAAGATCGGTTCTGTCTTGTCGCTGAATTAATCCTACTCCCAATCCACTTTCTATAAAAGCTTGTGACAAGGCTATAAAAATGGCCAGCATTCCTATTAATCCAAAATCCTCCGGCAGTAAAATTCGTGCAAGTAATACATTCACAGCAAATTGCCCTATCTGAACAGCAAATTTATCAACAGCAGACCAAAAAATTCCTTTCGCTGCTATTGATTTTAAAGAGGTATTATGCATCTGGAAATGATTAAATTATTTTCTTAAAGCCGTACGTCGATTACTTGACCAGTATAATTACACAATAAAGTCTGAATACATCTTTGCGCGACAATTTCCGGTTGCAACAAAGTATCTTCGGGTTCATTGCCAAAGTTTTTTATTCTCATTGGTGTTTGAGTACGTTCCGGATTCATGCAATTTACTTTAATATCATGAACTTCCCATTCTTGTGAAATTGCCTGTACAAAATTAACCGTAGCAGCTTTACTGGAAGAATAAATACTGTAAAATGCCCTTCCTCTGGTATAAGAACTTGAAGTAAAAAACAAGACTTGCCCTTTTGATTCTTTTAAATAAGGTAATGAAGCGAGGGCAATGTTAACCATTCCCAAATAGTTTGTGTTAATCGAATCAAGAATGTTTTGATAATTCATAGTTTCGAGTGGTTCTTTATATAAAATTCCGGCTGTATTTATTATGAAATCGATTTTATGCTCTATTTGAAATACTTCTTCAAGAGCGTTCTTAACAGCTTTCATATCGGCAACATCTACATTATTTTCACTTCGGGAAAAACTATAAACACGAATTCCGTATGACTTTGCCAAATCTACAATACTTTTTCCTATGCCGTAACTGCCTCCAAAAACAGCCATTATTTTATCCGACAATACCGCTTCTGATAATGTTATATCTTCAATTTCGACAGATCGCAACTGAAATAATTTGTCCAGTAAATAGGTATCTTCCGGATAAGTTAATTTCATATTTACCTCTTCTCCATTTACAACATAAATTTCTTCCTCCGGCAAATATTTCTTAACAACGCCGCAATCATCGGTTGCTTTAAAATTTTCATCTTTTAGCGCAAGTTTATACGCTGCTGCAATAACCTCTTGCCTAAAACCCTGAGGAGTTTGTCCACGTCGCATTTTTATTCTCTCGGGAATAGCCGTTATAATATCATTTTCAACCTCAATAATCGTATCAGCCGAATTAATAGCAACATCAACAGCTTTATAACTCTTCATTGCTTGTACAACATCATTAATAATCCTTTGACTTATCAAGGGGCGTGCAGCGTCATGAAAAATTAAATTAGCTTCTTTTTGATCATTGTAAGCATTAATTGCGGCAAGACTGGAATGATATCTTTCTTTTCCTCCAACTAAAATCCTCTTCACTTTTTTCCATTGGTTTTTGATAATCATATCCTCCACCATAAACTGATAATGATTATTTATAACAATAGCAATTTCATCAATGAGCTGATTTTTTTCAAATGCATCAACAGCATGTTCTATAACCATCTTTCCGGCAATTTTAAAAAACTGTTTAGGTAAAGATTTTTCAAGCCTAATTCCTGTTCCTCCCGCTAAAATGACAGCTATATTCATCTAATTTTTTTGTAATAAAGTTTATTATAATTATTCAAAAATCTGAGTTTCTAAATAATTCATTATGTTTTGAGATGCGGTTAACTTATTTTTTTGTATTAAATTATTCTGCACAAAATCATTACGTTTATCTTTCATTGAATCATTTTCATTCAGCACAACATTTTCAATAAAATCGATCAGTTGCTCTTTATTTCTGGATTGATAATGTACTGCCACAGCTTTTTCTCCAAAATCACTCCATTCTTTCATAACAGCTTCGTTTCTAACCATAAAAAGTGATGGTTTGCCGGTAATAAGATATTCAGCCATAAATGAACCACAATCATGAATTAAAGCATCTGAAGTTAAAAATAAATCCCCGTATTCAGAATTTTCAAACTGACCATTTTCTAAATTTATCCATTTATTGTAATATTCATCTGTTTTTTCTTTTCCCCAATCCAGATCATTTTCCAGCTTAACTCTTAATAATGGATGTGGTTTAAACGCTATCTGCAATTTGTCTTTGTAAATAGTAGCCAATTCTAAAAATGCATCAAAATATTCCAGAAAGTTAGATACTTTATTGAGCTCTTTCATAGAATGGTGCGGTGCCCAAATAATTTTTTTCAACGCAGAGTTTTTGTTTTTCCAAATGGAATTATCCGGCGTTTTATTAGTCAATAAAGGATCGAATCCGGGATAACCGGTCACAATATTATTCTTTCCTTTATTGATTTGTTTTTGATATGCAATCTCTTTATGAATAGGAGTTTCAGAAAAAATTCTCCAAACCAGATTATGAAAATTCAAATTATAAAAAGCATCATAATTTGTTGTCATAATCGCATAAGGAACATAACAGGTTAATGTTTTAGAGAACTGTTTTATGTAATATCTATAATCCTGTAAACCTTCATACGGATTTGTAAAAAAGACAATATCAGGAGAAAACGTGTTTTTTATATCTAAATATTCACCTGTTTCTTCGTTATAAGTTTTAATAACATTATATCCTTTTTTTTGAAATGCATCAAACGATTTGTTCATTTCAAACAGCATGTTTTCCATACCAAAATTTACGGCTGGACAAACAAATATTTGAGGTTCGAATTTAGGATGTTGCAACATAAGATCAAAAATCACGTCATACTTCCAAACTGATTCGTGAATCAAGAAGAACGCAACTTTTACTTTCTCTTTTTGTCGAACAATTTCAAGTGCTTTTTGATATTTTTTCGGTGCTTGTCTTATTACATATAAATCACGTAAGGTTCTTAACTTCGTAAAGTTATAAATCCTGATAAGTGAAAACCATATTTTTTCAGGGACGTATTTCTTGACCGTTAATTTTAATTCTGTCATTTTTTTATCAGATTAAAATTAATACCTATTTAAAACTTCAATAACAAAACTAACTTCAGACTCAGTCAAAACAGGACTCATAGGCAAACTCAAAATTTCATTGTGAAATTTTTCCGTAATTGGAAACGACAAATGATTCCAATCTGGAAATGCTTTTTGTTTGTGTGGCGGAACAGGATAATGAATTACAATTTGAATATCATTTTGTGTTAGATATTCATGCAAAGCTGCTCTTTTTTCCGTTCGAATAACAAACAAATGAAAAACATGATTATTCGATAAATCCCAAAAAGGAAGCGCAATTTTTTCATTTTTAATTTCAGTTAAATAACGTTTGGCAATTGCGCGGCGCTTATCATTATCAGCATTTAGGTTTAGTAATTTTAAATTTAAAAATGCAGCCTGAAGCTCATCTAGTCTTGAATTTACGCCAATATATTCATTATAATATTTTTTCTCAGAACCGTAATTGCGAAGTGAATAAAGCACTTTTGCCAATTCAGCATCGTTAGTTGTAATTGCTCCGCCATCGCCAAGACAACCCAAATTTTTACCGGGATAAAAACTGAAAGCCTGTGCTGATTTTAGATTTTCTCGTTGTGGTTTTGAATTTATTCTTGCTCCGTGAGCTTGTGCTGCATCTTCAATTACTAAAAGATTATTTTGATGTGCAATTTCAGTTATTCTATCCATTTCAGCCAATTGACCGTATAAATGAACTGCCAAAATTGCTTTTGTTTTAGAAGTAATTTTCTCCTGAATTATATCGGGATTGATGTTGTAGGTTTCTAACTTTGGCTCGACCAAAACAGGAACTAAATCTGCTTGTAAAATAGCTAAAATACTGGCGATATAAGTATTTGCCGGAACAATAACTTCGTCTCCTTTTTGAAGTTTTCCAAGTTCGATATAACCTTTAAAAATCAAAACTACGGCGTCAAAACCATTTCCGACTCCAATACAATATCCTGAATGGCAATATTCAGCGAAAGCTTTTTCAAATGTTTCAACTTCTTTACCTAAAATGTACCAGCCATTCTCTAAAACTAATTTCAGTTTTTCCTGAAATGCAGATTCATATGGTTGATTTATTTTTTTAAGATCAAGAAATGGTATCATTTATTTTTTATTAGTTAAACAAAAATACCATTTAACTTATTATAATTTGAGGTTTCAACTTCATAAAAATCATGAATTATAATACTTGCTCCAAAACTTTCTTTCCAATAAGATAATCCTTCATTGAGGTTTTTCCCCTGGTTTTCATTTGAAATTCCAAAATCAAAAAAACGTTTGTGGGCGAATTTTTCATTAATTAGATAAGAAAATAAAAAATCTAAACTTCCTAAATTTTCTGAGTTTTCGTTTTTTGAAATGTACTGGCAATGCGCAACCGTTTCAGTTTCAAAAACAGTTGTTCCAGCGACAATTTTATCTTCGAAATAAACATTAAACTGATGAATATGTTTAGGAAAAAAAGACTTGAGAGAATTCATTTCTTCTATCGAATGAACCGGATTTGCATCATGTTTTGATTTTAAATTCGGAATCAAAACTTCATTCCAAAATGACTCAAAATCAGTTTCTTCTTTGATGATTAATTTATTGGAAATTGCTTTTTGGAAACCTCTTTTTCTAAGTTTTGAAACAGTATTTTTTTGAGATAAATCAATTACAGAAAGTGAATCACGTCGAACTAATTTGGCTTCTGCCAAAAACAAAGTATATAGAATTTCCTCGGCAGGTTTTAAATTATAGATCGAAGGAAGCGTTTTGAAATATAGTTTTTGGAAATTATTTTCATTGAGAAAAAATAAAACAACCTGAAAAATTTCTACAACGGCTGCCTGTTTCGTTTGTTCTTTATAAACCAAACTTCCGTAGGTTAATCCTTGGTGCGAGTACAAAATTTCTCCAACCTTATTAGCAGGCAAAACAGCTTTTAATTTCTCTCCTTCAAAAACTAAAAGTGAAAAATCTTCAAAACGATCCTGATGATATTCCATAAAATCACGATGAAATAAAAACGTAGCATTTTTTGCCTGAGCAATAAACTCATTCCAGATTTTGTAATCGCTTTTATCGTATTTTTTAATGGTATATTTTGTCATTTTCTTGCCACAAATTTTAATGATTTCAATGGATTTTCACATTATTACCTCAGAAATCTTTTAATACTTTAATCTGTGGCAAATATCTGCTTTAAAATCTTATTTATGCTCAAATGCCGGTAAATACCATTTAAATTTCACTGCCATTAATCGAACTGAAATAATTACAATCGAAGTCACAAGATACAATACATCATCTTCCAGATTCAGTTTTCTTAATCCGAAAAATACTATTCCGCCAAAAATACAGATTGTGGCGTAAATTTCCCTTCTAAAAATTGTTGGAATTTCGGTACACAAAATATCTCTGATTACGCCGCCAAAACAAGCTGTCATGGTTCCTAAAGCAATACAAATTACAGGATGCAAACCCGTCATGATTCCCCTTTCAAGACCAATTAAAGTAAAAACGCCAAGACCAATTGTATCAAATAAAAATAAGGAAGTACGTAGTTTATCAAACTTTTTTCTGAAAAGAATCGCTAGTCCGAAACCTAAAATAATCACATAAACATATTGCAGATTCTGCATCCATCCCACTGGCGTTCTGCCAATTAAAACATCACGAAGTGTTCCGCCGCCAACTGCCGTTACAAAAGCAATGATAAAAACCCCAAATGGATCCAGTTTTTTATGCATTGCTGTTAAAGCGCCCGACATGGCAAAAGCCATTGTGCCAATAATATCTAATAAGTGAAACATTCTTTTTTGAGGTTCAAAGGTTCAAAGGTTCAGAGGCGCAAAGGTACACAGGTTTTCTTTAGAGTGATGACATTATAGGACAATTGTTGACTTGTGTCTACTTCCTTCTTCCTTCTATTAAATATTATTTTTTTGTGTAAATCGGACTTCTTTTTAATAAATAGGAAACCGAATCTATCCAGCTGTCTTTTAGTTTTAGGAAAGGCTGACGCGTTTGTGAGTAAATTTTTGTGCCGTTTTTGTACATGTCAAAATACACGTTGTAATAGTAATACATTTGCTGATTGGCAGTTGTAGTTGAATAATCTGTCGATTTTACTTTTTTATCATTATTGCTCACCGTTGTGCTTCCGCTTCCGTAAGTTGAAGCTGTTGAACTTGTTGACATGGTGTACGAGATTTTTGCTGCGACTATATTATCAACACCAAGAATTTTTTGAAGATCTTCAATTGGCGTTTCATCAATATTATTGTGATCAATTCCGGCTTTGTGCAGCAAACTATTTGTAGTTCTTAAATCCTGAACTGTTAGCGGAAAAATATTGGCCGATTTGTCTAATAATTTATTGTACATATCGTTCTGGGCAAATTTTGCCATATCTTCTGAACTTTCCTGCGTATCTGAATTCACGTACGGAATGGGTAAAACAGCAATTGTATTGGGCTTAATTTCCTGCGCAATTATATTTTGATTTGAAGCTGCCTGAGAGGTATTTCCAGCACTTACATCAAAAGTTTGCGAACGCCCGCTGGCAAAATCAATTCTGGCAATTTGAGAAACATCTAGCGAAATTTGGACGGTTTCTCCCGGCAGCGAATATTCTACGGTTTTATCAGAAATTTTTGAAATCGTTCCTTCTATTATCTGATAATCTCTTTTAATAATTTTATCCAGTTTTTTTGCTCCTTGTGCAAAAGCCATAACCGAAATAAACAACATAACTATAACTGCAAATACTTTTTTCATAACATTTCGAATTAAGTCAGATAATAAAATATTAATGTTTTACTTACAAAGTTAAGAAAAACTTATTACTTAAATTATTTAAAAATAATGACTTAATTACATATTCTGCGTATAAAAATTATAATCTTTTAAAACAATACGAAGAAAATCCTTGTCGTTTCCGGATTGATTTTTGATTCCGGTAACACTTTCAATTTTAGAAACTAATTTATGAATCGTTTCATAATCGTTTTTAATTTCTGCTTTTTGAAAGGTTTCTTTAATGATTCTCATATCATTGTCAGACAGTTTTATCACCAAAGGATAAGTTGGTACATACGCCTCCCCTATTTCTTCGAGAATAGTATGGCTAATATTAATTTTATTTTTTAAAGTAATAACAGATGTGCCGGCAACCATATCTCCTAAACGCTGTCCTTTTTTACTTGTAATTACAGTAAAAAAAGCAACGGCTCCAAAAAAGATACTAAGATCGACAAGCCTGAAAAACCAGCGCATTAAATAATCTCCAAAACCAGCCTGGTAACCATCAATTTTAACTACTTTTATTTTTACAAGTTTTTTACCAATGGTTTGCCCTTCAAAAATACTTTCTAAAGTGATCGAATAAATAATTACCGGAAAATAAAGTATCAAAAGTATGGTCATTCTCGACCAGGAATCTAATTTATCCAAAACTTTCCCTAATTGAAGCCAATAAAAAACAATGAGCGAAATTACAATTACATAGGCTGCTTTTACAGCAAAATCAATCAAATGAGAACCCAATCGCTCACCCACAGAAGCAGCTTTAAAATTTATTTTAACATTTTGTGTTGTATTAATTGATAATTCTGACATATTTTATATTTTAGCCTACAATGAGAGAAGTTGCCTTCATAAAACAAAATAAAGAAAAATGGCTGGAATTTGAGCTAGCTATTTTCGGTAAAGCTAAAAAAAATCCTGATGAGTTAGCAAATTTGTACATTCAAATGATGAATGACTTATCGTATGCCCAAACTTATTATCCAAAAAGCAAAACGGTAATTTATTTAAACCATCTTGCTTCGCAGATTTACCAGAAAATTTATAAAACAAAACGAGCCGAAAAAAACAAATTCATCGAATTTTTCAAGACCGAAGTGCCACTTTTGGTTTATGATTACAGAAGATATTTGATGTATGCATTTGTTTTATTCTTCATAACTGTTGGTATTGGCGTGATTTCAGCCCGATACGATCAAAATTTTGTGCGCTTAATTTTAGGCGACGGTTATGTAAACATGACTTTGGAAAACATCAAAAAAGGTGATCCCATGGCGGTTTATGGTTCCGGAAGCAATTGGGGAAGTTTTGTGGGCATCACCATGAACAACTTGTATGTGGGTGCGAAATGCTATATTTATGGTATTTTTGGCGGATTGGGAACGTTTTACATTTCGCTTCAAAACTGTATAATGTTGGGCGCTTTCCAATACTTTTTCTATGAGCAGAATGTTTTCTGGAAAAGTGTTCGCGGAATCTGGATTCACGGTTCGATGGAAATTTTTGCCATTGTAATCGAAACTGCAGCCGGATTTATTTTAGGCGCTTCTATTTTGTTTCCAAAGACTTTTTCTAGAGTAAATTCGTTTAAAATTGGGTTTAAAAATAGCTTTAAAATATTCCTGAGTACCTTTCCATTTACGATTAGTGCCGGATTTCTTGAAGGTTTTATTACCCGATATTCTATCGATATGCCAAACTGGTTAAGCAGTTTTATTATTTTAGTAACGCTTGGCATCATCTCTTTTTATTATTTGGTTTATCCTTTTATGGTACACAAAAAAACACAACAGCTATCTGCCAAATCGAATTAATCAGGAACCAGTAATGAACAAAATTTTCTTCGTTTTATCTTTTCTTTTTTATTGCAGCATTTCACATGCGCAGGATTCTTTGGATACAGATACAATCGAACCTCCAAGAGTAGAATCTGTAAAATATACTGATAGCGATATTCAGGTCGATTCAGACACAGTAGAATCCAAAACTTTCAAAAAAGATTTCAAAAACAAATACAAAGATTCTGATTTCGTTTACGAATATAAAACGCCGGAAAAAGGTGCCTGGGACCATTTTAAAGAATGGCTGGCCAATATTTTTAGACGAATGTTCACTTTTAGTAATCCCGAAGCTTCATTAAATTTTGTGGCCATTTTACTGAAAACACTTGCTGTTCTGATTATTATTTTCGTGATTTATCTAATTGTTAAAGCCATAATTGCCAAAGAAGGACAATGGATTTTCGGGAAAAACGCGCACAAAAAAACCATCTATTATTCTGATATCGAAAAAAATATCCATCTTCTTGATTTCGAAAAACTCATTAAAGAAAGTATTGCATCGGGCGAAAAAAGAATCGCGGTTCGGTACTATTATCTTTGGCTTTTGAAAGTTATGGCACAAAATCGTTATATCGAATGGGATATCGAAAAAACCAATTCTGATTACTTGTACGAACTTCAAAGACCGGCTCACAGAGAAGAATTCACTTATTTATCTTATTTGTACAATCATATTTGGTATGGCGAATTTGAAATCGACGACACCACTTTTATAAAAGCCGAAAACCGATTCAAAAAATCTTTAAAAACATTTAGCAATGAGTAAATCCATCAAAATTTATATTGCTATTCTGATTTTAGTTTTCGCCATCATTTTAATAGCAGATCACGATAGGCAAAAACCTATTGACTGGCGTCCCACTTATTCTGTTAATGACAAAATTCCGTTTGGGTTGTATGTCTTTGACAAAGAAATTAATGGTCTTTTAAAAAAGCAGAAAATAGAAAGAATTTCTGCCGTAACACCTTATGAATTTTTAGATTCAAAATACATTCCGGATACTACAGCCGGAAAATACAAAATAAAAGGTACTTTCTTTTCTATTTCAGAATACGGAGAAATTGATGATCAATCGGTTACAGAACTTTTCTATTTTGTTTCGCACGGAAATAGCGCTTTTCTGAGCATGAAAACTTTTCCGAAATCTTTATTAGACAGTTTAAAAATCGAAACCAACATCAGCTATCCGAACGAAAAAGTAAATTCGGTTTGGCTGGCCAATAAAAACCTGAATCCGAAAAAATATTCTATAACCGAACAAGAAATAGGAAATTATTATTTTTCGAAAATTGATACTTTAACTACCACCGTTTTAGGTTATCAGGGAAATAAGACTAAAAAGCAAGTCGATTTTATTAAAGTGCCTTATATCAATGGTTATTTTTACCTGCACACGCAGCCTGTGGCATTTACCAATTATCATTTATTAAAAAAAGACCATTATCAATATGCAGAAAGTGTACTTTCGTATGTTCCTAAAGGCAATATTTACTGGTATACAAAAGGACAGAATAATGAATCCATTTCAGATTCGCCTTTGCGTTACATCATGAGTCAGCCGGCGCTAAAATGGGCGTGGTATTTATTTTTAATCGGAATTTTGATTTTTATTATTTTTAATGCCAAACGAAAACAAAGAATTGTTCCGATAATAAAACCATTGCCAAATTTAACGCTTGATTTTACAAAAACCATCGGAAATTTATATTATCAGGAAGGTGATCACGACAATATTATCGATAAAAAAATCATTTATTTTCTGGAAAGAATCCGAAATGAATATTTGCTCGATACAACAAAACTAGACGATGATTTCATTAAAAAATTACATCACAAATCAGGAAAAGAAGAAAATGATATTCGCGAACTGGTGTTTTTAATCAACGAACACAGAAAAAGTTATCACGGAAGTCTCGAAGAAGATTTAATCAGAATTAATAATGCAATTGAGAAAATTTTGCATTAAGTAAAAAAATATTTTTGCCACAGATTAAAAGATTTTCACAGATTAGAAATTAAAATAAAAATCATTTTAATCCTTTAATCTGTGGCAGAAAAAAATAAACAATCAAAAGAAAACAGACCACAACATGGACGATTTTAATACACCAGAAACAGAAATCACAAACGAAAACGTGAATTTTGAAAACAGAATAAATCTTGCTCCACTTTTAGAGCATGTCAACAGCATCAAAAAAGAATTGGAAACGGTTATCGTGGGGCAGCATAAAATGATCGATCAGCTTTTGGTTGCCATTTTATCAAACGGACACGTTTTGCTTGAAGGTGTTCCGGGGGTTGCAAAAACCATTACCGCAAAATTATTATCCAAAACGCTGAATATTGGCTTTAGCCGAATTCAGTTTACGCCTGATTTAATGCCTTCGGATATTTTAGGAACTTCGATTTTCAATTTGAAAAGTTCCGAATTTGAGTTCAAACAAGGTCCGATTTTTTCTAATTTAATTTTAATTGATGAGATCAACCGTGCGCCTGCCAAAACGCAAGCTGCACTTTTTGAAGTGATGGAAGAGCGTCAAATTACGATTGACGGTTCTGCTTATCAGCTGGAAACTCCGTTTTTGGTTATTGCGACACAAAACCCAATTGAACAGGAAGGAACTTACCGTTTGCCGGAAGCACAATTAGACCGTTTTTTATTCAAAATCTCGATTGATTATCCAAAATTAGACGAAGAAATCCTGATTATTCAAAGAGAGCATTTATTGCAGGATCATGGAAAATTAGAAGCGATAAAAACCATTCTTTCTGCAGAAGAAATAAAAGGATATCAGGCGCTTATAAAACAAATAAGAGTTGAACAGAATTTATTGGAATACATCGCCCGCATTGTAGTGAATACGAGAGAAAATGCCTTCTTATATTTAGGAGCTTCGCCTCGTGCATCGATTGCTATTTTGAATGCTTCAAAAGGTTTTGCAGCGATTCGCGGTCGTGATTTTGTAACTCCAGAAGATATTAAAGAAGCTTCTGTTCCGGTTTTACAACACCGTGTAATTGTGGCGCCGGAGCGTGAAATGGAAGGAATTACAAGCGCTGAAATTATCAAACAAATTATTGAAACAGTTGAAATTCCTAGGTAGTTTTCAGTTTTCAGTCGCAGTTTTCAGTTTACAACTGTGACTAAACACTGAGACTGAATACCGAGACTGAACACTGAGACTGAATACCGAGACTGAACACTGAGACTGAATACTGAGACTGAATACTGAGACTAAATATTTAGACTGAATACTGAAACTGACCACTGAGACTGAGCATCAAAATTTTAAAAAATGAAGTTTTATAAACTATTTTCTATATCCTTAATTTGGATTTTACTTGCGGGTTTTAAGCCTTTGCATACTGCTGAAAACACCAATAAAGCTGTTTATTTTACAACCGATAAAGAGCAGATTCAAGCCTTAATCAGAAAAGCGTATGAATGGATTGAGACGAAAAAAACGCAAAGTGATTTTGATGTTGTTGCCAATAAAAAAGGTGATAAATACGTAGCATTAAATGTAAAAACACACAACAAAATAGTAGACGAACTTAAAAAGTCTAACTTTTTTGCGCAGCAATTCATTGACAATTACAATAAAATTGGATTGAAAATTGGCGAGAATCTTAAAACCAATAAGTCTGAATATTTTGTGGGTGATCTTCCGCCATATGGAAATGATAGCAATCCGTGGTGTGATTGTCAGGACAATCCGGAAAAATTTTGGAAAACCATGAAAGTAAACAACTTAAAAATTGAAAATAATAAAGCTAATTTTTACTGGACGTGGACAGAATGGGAAGAAACTCCGAAATATAAAGTAACGGCGGTTAAAGAAAACGGAATCTGGAAAATAGCTGCTTTAGATGGTTTTAATTATAAAAGCTTCCCTGGACTGTAATAAAAACTTTTAACCTTAATTTTATTAAATTGAAATTCATAAAAAGTCTATATCTCAATAACTTCTTTTTCTTTGTGCTTTTGGGCATTATAGGATTATTTGTTTGCGCTTTTATTTTTCCGAATTTATATAACGGAGTCTGGTTTGTTATTTTGGTACTCATTACTTTTCTGGTACTCGATATTTTAATTTTGTATATCGCCAGAACGGGTATTGAAGCGTCACGAGAAACGCCGGAAAAATTGTCAAACGGAGATTTAAATCCGGTTAGTATTTCGGTCAAAAACCATTATACTTTTCCAATTTCGATAAAAATTATTGATGAAATTCCGTTTCAGTTTCAGGTACGTGATTTCAAAATAATACGAAATATAAAAGCTTCCGGTCAGGATAAAATCGGATATGATTTGCGCCCGACAGAACGTGGAGAATATTACTTTGGAAATTTAAATATTTACGTTTCTTCTCCTTTAAAACTAATTTCAAGAAGATTTACCTTCGATAAAGATAAAATGGTGCCAACCTATCCTTCTTATATTCAGTTGAGAAAATACGATTTACTGGCTTTTTCGAATAATTTATACCAATACGGAATCAAGAAAATCCGCCGAATTGGTCATACGATGGAATTTGAACAAATCAAAGAATATGTTCAGGGCGACGATCTTCGAACTTTAAACTGGAAAGCCACAGCAAAGAAAAATGCTTTGATGGTGAACCAGTTTCAGGACGAAAAATCACAATCGGTTTATTTGGCAATTGATAAAGGACGCGTGATGCAAATGCCTTTTAATGGTTTGAGTTTGCTGGATTATGCGATAAATTCAACTTTGGTTTTAGCAAATGTAATTCTGAAAAAACAAGATAAAGCCGGAATTTTTGCTTTCTCGAAAAAAGTCGAAAACAGAGTTTTTGCCGAAAAAAGAGGTTCGCAAATGCAAAAAATCCTCGAGACTTTATACAACATCAAAACAGATTTCTTCGAAAGCGATTACAGCCGTTTGTACGTTGATATCAAAAAGAATATCAACCAGAGAAGTTTGATTATTTTGTACACCAATTTTGAAACTATGGACGGTTTAAATCGTCAAATGCCCTATTTAAAAGGAATTGCAAAAAGTCATTTATTGGTTGTCGTTTTCTTTAGTAATACAGAACTCAACGAAATCATCAACAAAAAAACTGACACAATTCAGGAAGTTTACGACAAAGTAATTGCCGAAAAATTCATGTTCGAAAAACGCTTAATCGCAAATGAACTCAAGAAATACGGAATTCATTCGGTTTTAACGCAACCTGAAAATCTTACTTTGGATGCTATTAATAAGTATTTGGAAATTAAATCGAGAGGGATTTTGTAATGAATGTCTTTTTTGTGAAATTTAAAATGTAAAAATGGCAAAAAAAATATTCATTGGATTGATTATTTCAATTTTCTTATTTGTTGTTTATAATTCAAAACGAAATTATTATGAAAATAGTAGAGACTTCTACAGCAAATATTTTAATGGCGAAATTCAAAAAATTGAAGAAGGTCGAGGAATAGAAATTTATTACGAAAAGAGTAGCTTTTTTTATAAAGACGATTACGAAGGACCTGAATTATTTGTGGGTGATATATTAAGAAAAAGTGCTAGTGGAATTACCATAATGAGAAAAGACTCTAAAGGTAATTATATTGAGGTTGGAAAAGGAAAAAGCATAGAACCTAAAAAAAGTTATTTTAATTATTTTTTTGGAATTTAAATCTTTCTAAACAAAACATTATTAAAATATTAAATGCTCATTATAAATTTGATAAAAAAACTTTAAATCTTTGTCGTGTCAACTTTGTAAAACAAAAGCCATGAAAAAAATATATTTTATCCTAATTTTTTTAATCAGCCTATTTTCTTCTGCACAAAAAACAGAAAATATCATAATCATAACTACAGACGGTTTTAGATGGGAGGAAGTCTTCAAAGGAATGGATTCGGCAATCGCCAATGATAAAAAATTCAATCAGGATGACAGCACCTATATTTATAAAAAATACGGAAGTTCAGATTTTAAAGAACGTCGCCAAAAACTAATGCCTTTTTTATGGTCTGAAATTGCTACGAAAGGTCAAATTTATGGCAATCGTGATCTGGGAAATAAAGTCGATGTTTCAAATCCGTATTGGTTTAGTTATCCGGGATATAGCGAAATTTTTACAGGCAATGTCGATGTTTTGATTAACTCAAATGATTATAAACCAAATCCAAATCTGAATGTTTTAGCTTTCTTAAATCAACAACCGAAAATTAAAGGAAAAGTGGCAACTTTTGGGTCTTGGAGTGCTCTTGATAGAATTTTAAATGAAGAAAAAAGTAGCTTCCCAGTAATTTCTGCGTTTGACAAAGTTGGAGGAAATAATCCAACAAGTACTCAAAAATTACTGAATGAAATGCGTGAAAATTCTTTTAAACCTTTTCATGAAGATGAATGCCTGGATGTTTTTACCTATTATGAAGCCTTGGATGAACTCAAAACCAAAAAACCAAAAGTGCTTTATATTTCCTTAGGCGAAACTGATATGTGGGCCCATTATGCACATTATAGTTCGTACCTTGACGCTGCAAATCAGGTTGATAAATTTATTAAACAAATCTGGAATTTTGTTCAAAGCGATTCACAATATAAAAATAAAACGACTTTACTTATCACTACAGATCACGGTCGCGGCGATCAAGTAAAAGCAGAATGGACCAGCCATAATGACAAAATTGTCGGAGCATCAGAAATTTGGTTTGCTGTAATAGGTCCGGAAATTGCTCCAAAAGGAGAAATCAAAACAGAATCTCAATTGTATCAAAAACAATTTGCTCAGACTATTGCTAAAATTATGGGCTATACTTTTACAGCAGAACATCCTGTGGCTAATGAAGTTAAAGAAATCTTTGAGAAATAATATTTTTTTCGCCACGAATTCACGAATTATATTCGATTTACTATAAGTAAAAATTCGTGAATTCGTGGCAAACTATTTTTTGTTTCATCATGTTGAAAACCCACAAGGTTTCGAAAACCTTGCAGGAAGAAAAAAACCTCTGTACCTTTGCCCCTTTGCAACTTTGAGCCTTTAAAAAATGAAACAAATAACTTCAATTCAAAATCCGTTTATAAAATCTCTTGTTTTATTGCAGGAAAAAGCAAAAGCCCGCAAACAAACCGGAACTTTTTTGATTGAAGGATTACGCGAAATTTCATTAGCCATAAAAGGCGGTTACGAAATAGAAACTGTTTTATTTTTACCGGAATTGGTTTCAGAAAATGAAATCAACAAATTGGTCAATTCTCCGGTTCAAATGATAGAAATCAATAAAGAAGTCTATCAAAAACTAGCTTATCGCGATACTACCGAAGGAATTTTGGCTATAGCCAAAACCAAATCAATGCAGTTATCCGACTTAAAATTATCTACAAATCCGTTGATTTTAGTGGCCGAAGCACCTGAAAAACCAGGAAATATCGGAGCACTTTTAAGAACGGCCGATGCCGCAAATCTTGATGCAGTTTTAATCGCCAACCCAAAAAGTGATTTATACAATCCAAATATTGTTCGTTCAAGTGTTGGCTGTTTGTTTACCAATCAAATTGCAACGGGAACTACAGCCGAAATCATTGCTTTTTTGAAAGAAAAAAAGATTGATTTTTACTGCGCTACTTTACAAAATTCCACATCCTATCATACTCAGGATTTCACCACTCCAACCGCTTTGGTTGTGGGCACAGAAGCAACAGGCTTAACTCAGGAATGGCGCGATGCTGCAACTCAAAACATTATAATTCCGATGCAGGGAGAAATTGACAGTATGAATGTTTCTGTTGCTGCTGCGATTTTAATTTTTGAAGCTAAAAGACAAAGAGGGTTCTGATTTTAGATTTTAGATTTTAGATTTTAGATTTTAGATTTTAGATTTTAGATTTTAGATTTTAGATTTTAGATTTTAGATTTTAGATTTTAGATTTTAGATTTTAGATTTTAGATTTTAGATTTTAGATT